>Ga0316192_10001002_pt1 | contig 20703 bp, 15 predicted proteins | sample MerIslwburrow_MG_FD_204931 | JGI IMG/M metagenome (GOLD analysis project Ga0316192, IMG submission 204931) | Coastal sediment microbial communities from Maine, United States - Merrow Island worm burrow | ecosystem: Environmental > Aquatic > Marine > Coastal > Sediment | place: USA: Maine...
CCCTGCTCGATCCGGCACCGACACCGCTCACGTTCACCCCGCACTTCGTCTCGACCTGGTTGGTCGTATGGTTGACCGCCGTTGGCCCTTTCCGGGTGTTCTTGATTCGCTGGCGGTTCAGGGGAGGACGGATACTGTGAGCTTGTTGGTGGCACCGGTGGGACAGTGTTGATGCAGGGCATTGCCGATTACGAGTTCGTCCACCTGCTGGGTGAGGGTGGCCACGGTTCATTCTGGCTGGCCCGCTGTCCTGCACGCCTCAGCCTCGGCCTCGACTACGTGGCCGTCAAGACCTTGGCCCATCACGGCAGCGACGCCGATTTTGAGCGTCTGTCGATGGAACTCCAGCACTACAGCTCGGTGACATCGCCCCGGTTGGTGCAGCTCTATGAGGTCGGGCTGCAAGGCGACATACTCTACTACGCCGCCGAGTATTTTCCCGACGGCTCGTTGACCCAGCCGGCTCGTCCCTTCAACCGGGCCTCGGTCCTGGCTGCGGTGGCCGACGCCGCCCTCGGAGCCCATGCCCTGCACGAGGCCGGGATCTCCCATCGGGCCATCAAGCCGAGCAACGTGCTGATCGACGGCCCGATGGCCAAACTCGGCGACCTCAGCCTGGCCCAGGTTCTCAGCCCAGGCCAGACCCTGACCGGCCTGGAGAATCTGGGATCGATCGAGTTTCTGGCCCCCGAACTCATCCAGGGCGAATCCGGCTCCCGGGCCACTGACATCTGGGCCCTGGGGGCGACCATGCACCGGGTGCTCACCGGGCGACCCATCTACCCCTCGGTACCCGACGACTCACCACTGGAAGCGCTGCGATTCCTGTTGAGCCAGCCACCGACGCTCAATGACTCCTTGCGGCCGGACGAGCATCAAGTGGTGGCCGCCGCCCTGGCCACCAACCCGCTCGACCGCCCGCCGACTGCGCTGGATTTCGCCAAAATGGTGAGCGATCTGGCTCACTACTACGCCCAGGCAGAACCGTTGTGACCGACTACGACCTGACACCGGGCACGATTCACCGTGGGCTTGGCTTCATCGCCCGCTGGCCAGGAATCGTCCTCGTCATCCCCAGCGACCCGGTCCATGACCGGGCCGCTGAAGAGCTTCTGGCCGCGCTGGGGCCTGAACCTGCCCCGACCGAGGTGGCCCAGGTGGTGCACGAAGCCCTACACAACGGCCAGTTGCGTACCGCCGGTTACCTGGCCATGGCCGCCGGCGGACCCCTGGCCATGGTCAGCGGTGCCATCGAGATCCTCTCCGACGGGGTACAACAGTTCTCCGGTACCGCAGGCCTGGTCAAACAGCAGGTCAACGCCACCGACCGTCTGACCATGAGGGCCACCAACCTCACAAAGGCCACCGAGCCGGTTCCGCCCTACGATCTCCGTCGTGGCATCGCCCCCGGGGCCGGGATCACGTTGGGCTCGCTGCAAACCAGACGGGACCGCCCGGTCACCCCACCCCGCCCCGACCAGGTTCGCAACGAGCCCTCCGTCAGGGAACCACAGCCGGCCCCCGATCCCGTCGCCGTGCCGTTCCGGTCGCTGACCCTGTTTGACCAGACCGGTCCGGTCACCCACCGCCCCGCCCTACCCGTCGCCCGTCCGGCCTTGGCGGCCGATGACGTCCCCAACCGGTCCGGTGCTCGGGACCTGGCCCCCGCCGAGGCGCCCGGTTCGGGGAACCAGGTCGCCATGGTGCACGGCATCTTGTGCTCACGGGCCCATTTCAACAACCCGGGGGCGCAGTTCTGCATCGCCTGCGGGATCGCCATGGTCCACGTCACCCACAACCTGGTGCCAGGCCCACGACCGACACTGGGCATGATCGTGTTCGACGACGGCTCGACGTTCGGGCTCGACCGCAGCTACCTGATCGGCCGCGAGCCACACACCGCCCCCAACGCCGACCCTGCCCCCCTGACCATTCAGGACAATGAAACACTGTCCCGTCGTCACGCCGAGATCCGCCTCGTCGACTGGTCGGTCCACCTGATCGATCTCGAATCAACCAACGGCTCGTTCATCTGGGACCCCGACAGCGAACGGTGGAACCAACTGCCCCCCCACCAACCGGTGGTTCTCGACCCGGGAGCAACCGTCGCTCTCGGTCGGCGCACGTTCGTGTTCGAGTCGGTCACTCAGCAATAGGGCTCTTCGGCCAAGGCCTCATCGACAGTAACGGCTCTTCGGCGACGGCCACAGCGTCATCGGTACGGGTCGAACGGCCTACCGGTGATTGTCCTCACGGCCCATTGGGCGCAAGTCCTTCGGCAAGGCGCCCGATGAACGCAGCGAGAGCGATGCATCTTCCTGCCATCGTTCGACGACGAGCCGCGTACCGGAGAGACCAGTGGAACAAGTGGGATCCGACAACAAGCCGAAGGGGACTCTGAGGACCAGAGTACTGGTGGCAGCCGCCGCTTGTGTGCTGGCCCTGATCGGGATCGCCATCCCGGTACTGGCTGAGATCAGTCCCAACGGCGAGATCACGTGGGGGGTCTACGGTCTTGATGACTCGACCGAGACCGACTCCATCGACTCCCAGGTCTTCGCCATCGAACAGATTGGCGACACCATCTACGTCGGGGGCAAGTTCCTCGAGGCCAAGGCCTCCAGCACCGCCATTGGCGTGGACCAGCCCTACCTGGCCGCCTTCGACGCCGAAAGTGGCGACCTGAAAGCCGAGTTCCGACCTCAGATGGAGTCGGCGGTCTATTCCCTCCAGGCCTCACCGGACGGATCCCGACTGTTCGTTGGTGGCGAATTCCGCTCGATCGGGGCCGATGCACGGGCCCACGGCCTCGCCGCCATCGACCCCGAAACCGGCGCCGTCGACACCACCTGGCAGGCCAAGGTCACCAACACCTCCGGAGCCAGGCCCATCGTCTACGGCCTCACCGAACACAACGGACAGCTCTACGCATCAGGACGCTTCAATCAGGTTGGCGGCGGCGCCCGCCCCCTGCACAGCACCGAAAACGTGACCCGGGTCTCGATTGCCGACGGCACCGCCGACACCTCGCTCAGCACCGATGTTGATGGTGGCTCGGTGTGGGGTATCGCCGTTGCCCCCGACGGCTCCAAGATCTATCTCGCCGGCCAGCACGACGCCGTCGATGGCAACAGCGCCGGTGCGGACTACGCCGTGCTCGACGCCAACGGCAGGCTCATCCCCTCCTTCAGCGATCACAAGGGCAACAGCCGTAACGTCAACCGCTGGTACGGCCAGGACGTCGTCGCCGTCGGCGATCTGGTCTTCTGGGGCGGTAGCGAACACGTGGTGAGGGTCTTTTCCGCCACCGACGGGTCGCTGATCCGTGAACACTCCACCGACCGGGGCGGCGACTACCAGGACCTGGAGGTCGTAGGCGACCGGGTCTACGGCAGCTGCCATTGCTACACCAATCACTACGCCGACTTCAACTGGTGGAATCGCCGGCTCCGGATCCCGGAGGATGTGTTGGTCTCGCCAATCAAGTACGTGGCCGCCTACTCAGCCATCACCGGTGAGTATCTGCCATCGTTCTCCCTCGATATGTCGGCCATCAAGGCCGGGGTGTGGGCCATCCATGGTGCCACCGACGGCTGCCTGTGGGTTGGCGGCGATGTCAGCCGCATCACCACCGTGGCCGGTCGGGATCGGGCGGCGGGCGGCTTCGCCCGCTTCTGTGAAGGCAATGGTGGCGACAGCCGGGCTCCCGAGACACCGCCGAACCTGATCCAGACCAGGAGTGAGACCTCCAAGGTTGTCATCCGCTGGGACCGGGCCGAGGACAACCTCGGGGTTGACCACTACGAGGTCAGCCGTGACGGCGTTATCATTGACACCGTTAGTGGTGGAGGCAAGAGCCGGTACTGGTTCACCGATTCCGGCCTGGCTCGGGCCACGTTCTACCAGTACCAGGTCGTGGCCGAGGACGCGGCGGGCAACCGCAGCGTGGCCGCCGTGATCAGGGCGGGAACCGCCGGTGCGGTTGACGCCGACGTCGACGGCCCGACCCAACCCGTGGAGCTGACCCAAACCCGCTCCGAGGACACCAAGGCGGTCATCCGCTGGGGTGCGTCAACCGACAACGTCGGCATCGACCACTACGAGATCAGCGTCGACGGTGCCGTCGTTGGGACCAAGGCGGCCTCCGCCGCCACCCGCTACTGGTTCACCACAACCGGCCTGGCCCCGGCCGGCAGCTATGCCTTCAGCGTGGTGGCGATCGACGAGGCGGGCAACCGAAGCGTTGCCGCCGAACTCGACGTGACCACCACCGGGGCAGTCGAAGTCGGCGATGACGAGGCTCCGACCACGCCCGCCGACCTGACCGCAACCTTCACCGACACCACCAAGATTGTGATCCGGTGGGGGGCATCGACCGACAATGTCGGCGTCGACCACTACGAGATCAGCATCGATGACGCCGTGGTTGGCACCAAGCCGGCATCCAGAGCGACCCGCTACTGGTTCACCTCCAGTGGGTTGGCCAGGGCCACGAACTTCCAGTTCGATGTAGTGGCCATCGATGCCAAGGGCAACCGCTCGGCGGCGGCCACGATCACCGCGGGCACCACGGGAGCACCCGGTGAGCAGCCCCCGGCGCCTCCCACCGAGCTGACCTCGACCATTCAGACCCGGGATCGCATCGTGCTGCGCTGGACGGTCTCGCCCGACGCAGCCAGCTACGTGATCCAGCGCGACGACGGCGCCGGCTTCGTCGACATTGGGACCAAGGGCAGCAGGTGGTTCACCGACCACTCGGTGGCGGCAGACACCACCTACACCTACCGGGTGGTTGCGGTTGACGGCGCCGGTGTGGCGTCGGAGCCTAGCAACGAGATCACGGTGGCCAGCCTGCCCTAAGGAACCCAAACGGCAGGTTGTCGTCGACGGAGGCCGATCGAATTTCGGCCTCCGTCGCCTGGGCTCTACATTGGCGGGCCATGGATGATCTTGAGGGAAAGACCGCAGTCGTTACCGGAGCGGCCAGTGGTATGGGCCGGGCCTTTGCCGAGCGTTTCGCCCGGGCCGGGATGAACGTGGTGCTGGCCGACATCGAAGGCCCGGTGCTCGACGAGGCGACCGCAGCGGTGAACGTCCTCGCAGCCGAACACGGGGCCGCCGCCATTGGGTTGCAGACCAACGTGGCTGATGAGGCGGCGGTGACGGCCCTGGCCGAGCAGTCGATCGAACGCTTCGGCCAGGTCCACGTGGTCTGCAACAACGCAGGCGTTGCCGGCAGCGGGCTGTTGGACGGGCCCGGAAAGATGTCGATCAAGGACTGGAAGTGGGTGCTCGACGTCAACCTGTGGGGCGTGATTTACGGCCACCAGGCCTTCCTCCCCCACCTGCTTGAGCACGGCGACGGCCACATCGTCAATACCGCATCGATGGCAGGCCACTTCCCCGGCCACAGCGCCTACAGCGCCTCAAAATGGGCCGTGGTCGGTATCACCGAAGGCCTCTTCCAGCAGCTGCAGACCGTTGGCTCGACGGTTGGGGTCTCGTGCCTGTGTCCGGGATGGGTTAACACCAACATCGCCGACTCCGACCGCAACCGCCCCGAGTGGGCCGCACCCAACGCCTTGGCCGAGCCCTCGCCCCAGTCCGAGGCCCGATTTGCCTTCGTGCGCGATCAACTGGCTTCAGGCCGAAGCCCGGCCGAGGTGGCCGAGCAGGTCCATGACGCCATCCTCGACGGGTCGTTGTGGATCTTTACCGACCTGGCCATGGTGGCCAGCCTCGAAGACCGCTTCCAGGCCGTGTTGGGCAATCGCAACCCGGAGGTTCAGACCCTCATGGGCGACTCGGACTGAGACTCCACTCGGCCCAACCCACCCCCGCTGTCGCCTCCGGACCAGTGGGCAACGAGCTCAGTGGACAACGGGCTCAGCTCGCCGGTGCTGCGACCTCGACCGGGTTCCAGAGACGGCGCCCCCTGGTTGCGACCATGGCCGCCAACAGGATCAGGATTGTCGACAACAACATCGCCGTCGGGACCGTTGTCGCCGCCGCCACCGCCCCCAGGATCACCCCACCCCCGATCTCGCCGACGCTGTTGGCCTGCTCGATGAAGGAATGCACGGTGGCCCGAACGTGGCTGGGGGCGTGGGTGTTGGTCCAGGTCACCGACAGTGGAGCGGTGGCCTGACGCAGCCCGGCCTGCATGATGAGACCGGCGGCGGCGATTGGCAGGCTGGCCACCAGACCCAACGCGGCAATGCCAAGCGCGCTGGAGCCCAACAGGATGGCAAACCCCACCGGGACCCTGGCCCCGACCGCACGCGACCGGGCGAACGACAAAAGCACCAGTCCGAGCAGAGCCTCGGTGGCCCCGATGGCGCCGACCAGCAGGATCTCGTCGAACTGCTCGGATAAGCCGAGGTCATCAAGGCGACGCAGATCGAGTCGATCGACGGCCTCGCTGGCCAACCCGGCCAGGATCAACACCACAACTAGGGTTCTCAGCACCGGGACCCCGGCGACGGAGCGCGCACCGGCCCGCGCCGTGCTCAACAACCGACCGGTGCCCGAACCCTGGTAAGGGTCGGGACGGAAGCCGGTTTCGGGCATCATCACGGCCAACACGATGCCGGTGACGATCAGGATGGCGCCGGTCAGGACGATGGAGACCGTCAAGGTGGTGAGGCGGCCAAGCACGGCCCCGCCGATGATGGCCACGATGGCCACCAACTGCTGGAGGCGGGCCCGACGCAGGATCAGGTCCTCAACCTGGTTGGGACCGCCCAGTTCATCGGTGACCCACGCCGTCTCGGCTCCGCTGATGAAGGTGTAGGCCACGCCCCACAGGACCTGGGTGGCCACAAACAGGGGGAACGTCTCGACCACCCCGGCCCCCATCTGGGCCACCCCGAGCAGGATGAATCCGGCAACCACCGACCACTTGCGACTGATCGTGTCGGCCACCACCCCCGTCGGCACCTCAGCCAGCAGCAGAGCGCCTTCCATGGCCGTGCCCAAAAGCACGAGCTGGATCCCGGGCAGCTCCAGGGAGATGGCGAGACGAACCACCAGCGAGATCCAGTAGGCCCGTAGGGCCCCATGCCGGATCAGGCCCGACCACAGATACAGGCGTGCCGGTCGGGAGGACATCGCTCAAAGCTAGCGTCGCCGGTTGCGCCCGGCTGGTGATTTCCCGCTCCTCCCGCCGTCGCCGGGCCAACCGCCCCCAGCCCGCCAGGGCCGACCGTGCGGGTTTGCTACTTGCTGGGCTTGTCGTAGGAACGACCGAGTCCGGCCTGGGCGTCGGTCTGGATGCCGTAGGGGGGAATCGGGTACCGCAGCCCGTTGCGGGACAACGCCTCAAGCCCGGCCACCGCCTTGGGCAGGAACTCCGGTGGGGTTGCCATCAACAGCTCGTCGTCCTGCACGCCGCCGTAGCGCCGTTCAGCGAAGCAGGGAATCGAGACGCTGGGCTCACGCAATTTCAGGGCCCGGCCCCAGGAGTCCGCACAGGCCGATTCACCGACGCAGGCCCACTCGAAGTTCTGGTAACCCGACCACTGCAGGCCGTTGATCAGCAGGATCATCTGGGCCGGGGTGGCGTAGATGAGGGCGATGTCGGGCGGATCGAGCCTGCCGGTGGTGAGCGGTGACACCGCCATCGCCTCGTACTGGCCGAAGGGCACGGTGTGCATGGCGTGCTGATGGGCCGAGGAGTCCTCGATCGTCTCGTACCAGACACCGGTCATGTGCTTGCCCGAGAGCCACTCCTCGTCGGGTTCCCGCAGACCAATCACGGCCCCGCACTGGGCACCCACCAGATCATCGTTGGTGATGCCAACGGTCCAGTTCAGGCGGGCCGCCATGCCGACGATCTGGTCGGTGGTGTGGATGTCACCCGGGCGACGAATCTTGGGGACGGCCTCCATCTCGGCCGCGGTGGCGAACATCTTCATGCCAATGGGGGTGGTCCGCAGGCGAAGCAGACGGTTCAGGTCGGCCACCAGCGTGCCCCAGTCGATCGGGGCACCACTCAGGTGCACCGCTTGTTCCTGCGTGTCGGCCATCGCTCGTCTCCTGGGTTGCTTGGGGCCGGCCATCGGGCCAGACCTCCGGTCCGACGCCCTCGCGTCGCCCTGGACAGAACTTGCCGCACCGCGGCAGCCCTTGTCTACTCCATGGGAAGATCCGTCTATTCGACGGGGAACATCGTTTCGAAGAAGGTGGCAAGATCGGCGACCACGTTGCCCTTCTTCATCAACCCCACCTGGAGCTGTCCACCGTCGGCTCCGTACTCCAACGGCTTCCACACACCGTTGGCGAACAGGCGATTGAAGCGGACCTCCTGGCTCGCCTTCAACCGGACCGGACCAAGCTTGGCAACGAGTTCGGGCCCTCCAAACCCGGGGCCCTTCAGCACCAGCAACTCGCGGCAGCCAACTCGGGCGCAGTGGGCCCGCAGCAGTGCAGCATCGAGCAGCCGTTCCGCCGGATCGGGGGGAGGACCGAAACGGTCCTTCCACTCGGCCCGGATATCGTCGACTTCGGTGGCCGAACGCACCGCGGCCAAACGTCGGTAGGCCTCCAGGCGCTGGGACTCGGCCGCAACATAGCTCTCGGGCAGGTTGGCCGCCATCGGCAGATCGAGCTTGATCTCCTCCGGTTCGGCCAGCGGCTCACCGTTGAGCTCGGCCACCGCCTCAATGACCAGCTGGCAGTACAGGTCGTAGCCAACGGCGGCGATGTGGCCGGTCTGACCGGTGCCCAGCAGGTTGCCCGCCCCCCGCAGTTCCAGGTCGCGCATGGCGATCTTGAACCCTGCACCCAGTTCGGTGGCCTCGCCAATGGTTTTTAGCCGCTCGTAGGCCTCCTCCGACAGCGAAGCGTCGGGCCGGGTGAAGAGGTAGGCGTAGGCCCGGTGACCGGATCGACCCACCCGGCCGCGGAGCTGGTGGAGTTGTCCCAAGCCGAGCAGTTCGGCCCGATCGACGACCAGCGTGTTCACCGTTGGCATGTCGATGCCGGACTCGATGATGGTGGTGCAGACCAGCACGTCGTACTTCCCGTCCCAGAAGTCGATGACAACCTTCTCCAGGCTGCCCTCGTCCATCTGACCGTGGGCCACCGCAATGCGGGCCTCGGGGACCAGGTTCCGCAGGTCGGAGGCAACCTTGTCGATGCTGCGGACCCGGTTGTGGACAAAGAAGACCTGGCCCTCGCGTAACAGCTCACGGCGGATGGCTTCAGCCGCCGCCCGTTCGTCGTATTCACCAACGTAGGTGAGGATGGGTTGCCGATCGGCGGGTGGGGTGTTGAGCAGGGAGAGGTCGCGGATGCCGGTGAGGCTCATCTCCAGGGTTCTCGGGATGGGGGTGGCCGACAGGGTCAGTACGTCGACATCGGCCCGGAAGGCCTTGATGGCCTCCTTGTGGGAGACGCCAAATCGTTGCTCCTCGTCGATCACGAGCAGCCCCAACTTGGCGAACTTCACGTCCTTCGACAGCAACCGGTGGGTCCCGATGACCACATCGACATCACCGGCTGCCACCCCCGAGGCGACCTTGCGGGACTGGGCCGGGGTCAGAAAGCGGCTCAGCACCTCAACCCGGATCGGGTAGGGGGCGAAACGGTCGATGAAGGTCTGGTAGTGCTGTTGGGCCAGCAAGGTCGTCGGCACGAGAATGGCGACCTGCTTGCCGTCCTGTACCGCCTTGAACGCGGCGCGCAGCGCGATCTCGGTCTTGCCGAAACCGACGTCGCCAACGACGAGGCGATCCATGGGAACCGTTGATTCCATGTCGACCTTGGTCTCGACCACGGCCGTGGCCTGGTCCGGTGTTAGCTCATAGGGGAAGGCGGCCTCGATCTCGCCCTGCCAGGGGGTGTCGGCGGCGAAGGCGTGACCCGGTGTGGCCCGCCGTTGCTGGTACAGCAGCACCAGTTCCTGGGCGATCTCGGCCACCGCCGAGCTGACCTTGGCCTTGGCCTTGGCGAAGTCGGAGCCGCCAAGACGGTGCAGGGTCGGCTGGTCGCCACTACTGAAACGGCGGATGAGGTCAATCTGATCCGATGGCAGGTAGAGGCGGTCGGCGCCCCGGTACTCCAGCATCAGGTAATCGCGCTCGTGGCCCCCGATGGCCCGCTTGACCATACCTCCGAACCGGCCGACACCGTGCTGATGGTGGACCACGTAGTCGCCGGGGGCCAGGTCGTCGAAGAAGCCCTCGCTCTGGCGTTTGCGAGCCCGGGCCCGGCGATGGGCCCGGCGGCGACCGGTCAGGTCCGATTCGCTGAGTACGGCGACGCCAACGTCGGGCAGCACAAAACCGCTCTCGATGGTGGTCACCACCAAGTGGACCCCGGGGGTAAAGGTGTCGGGCATCGTCGTGCCGTGGTCAATGACCGAAACACCCCACTCGCTGAGCAGGTCCACGGTTCGCGCCGCCGAGCCAACTCCGTCGGCGGCGACCACGACGCGCATACCGTCGCCGGCCAACTTCGCCAGGCGTTTGCCCAAAGCCTCGCCCGGGGCGTCCCACCCCGACGCGTCCATGACCGCGACCTCGGGGCCCTCGGGCACCGCGGTCACCGCCACCGACGGAGCCGCCGTCTTGGCCAGGAGACGTTCGAAGGGCATGTGCAGCCGGGGGAATACCCGCTGTTCAGGCGCGGCATCGTCGTCGGTGTCGGGCACCAGACCCCAGGTCCGGGCCAGCGATGAGGCCAGGTCAGCCTCCTCCGCGGCCAGATCGGCGCCCCGATCGCGCATCCGTCGCGGTTCGATCAGCACGATGAGGGCGTCGTTCTGCACCAGATCGGGCAACACCCGTTCGTCGTCGGATAGCCAGGGCAGCCACGATTCCATCCCGTCGAACTGTTCCCCGTCGGCCAGGCGCTGCCACTGCTCCCGACCCCACGGCTCCAGGGCCATGAGCTCGACGGCCCGTTGGCGGATCTCGTCGGTGACCATCAACTCCCGACAGGGAAAGATGGTGGCCTCGGCCAGATCGATGGTGGACCGCTGATCGTTAACGGAGAATTCGCTCAGCCGTTCGACCTCGTCACCCCAGAGATCGAGCCGCAACGGTCGATCGGCGGTGGAGGGGAAGATGTCGAGAATGGAGCCCCTGATGGCCAGCTCACCGCGATGTTCCACCTGCAGTTCACGGCGGTAGCCAAAACCAACAAGCTCGGCACTGAGTTGCTGAAGATCGACCTGGTCGCCGGCGCCGATGACCAGGGGGTCGAGCTCCTCAACGTGGGGGCTGAGCCGTTGGATCAGGGCCCGAACCGAGGTCGACACCACCCGGGGGCAGCGATCAGGATCCTGGAGGTGCCAGATCGTGCGCAGCCGCTGGCCCATGGTCTCGATGCTGGGACTCACCCGCTCGAACGGCAGCGTTTCCCAGGCGGGATAGGTGAGCACCTCGTCCTCACCCAGGTAGACGGCGAGGTCACGGGCGAGGCGGTCGGCCTCGGTCGTGGTTGGCGAAACCACCAGCATTGGCCTGCGGTCCGATGCCGTGACCAGTCCGGCCAGGGCCATGGCCCTGGCCGGCTCGGCAACAGCCAGAACCGATGACGCCCGGCCGACGACCCTGGTCAGGGCTTCGTCTTCGGCCACGAGCACGGGAAGTCGACGGAAACTCATGGCCTGCTACTCCCGGTCGGGCTCACTCGCCACGACGGTTGACGGTTGCCATCGTTCGCTCCACGCCCTCGGCGATGAGCTGCTCGATGGCATCGGAGGCTCGACTCACGGCATCGTCGAGCACCTCCCGGTCGGCCTTGCCCGGCCGCCGCAGAACCCAGTCGGCACCGGCCTGGGAGATGGGGGGCTTACCAACCCCGATCCGGAGTCGGATGTACTCGGTCGTGCCGAGGTGATGGGTGATGGAACGCAGCCCGTTGTGGCCAGCCAGGCCGCCGCCGGCCTTGAGCCGCAACCGACCGGTTTCCAGGTCGAGCTCATCGTGCACGATCACGAGGTGATGGGCCTCCTGGATGCCGTAGCTCTGGACCAGCAGACGCACGGCCTCACCGGAGTTGTTCATGAACGTCTGAGGGAAGGCCAAAACCACCCGCTTATCGCTCATCAACACACCCGCAGCCAACGCTCTGGCCTTGGTTTTGCGCAGCCGCGTTTCGGCCCGGGTCGCCAACTGTTCGACAACGGCCGCACCGACATTGTGACGGGTCCCCTGGAACTGGTCTCCAGGGTTACCGAGCCCGATGATCATCAGATCGGCTGGCGTGCCCTTCCGGCCCGGCTTTCCCAGGCGACGAGCGAATTGAGACACCCCTGGAGCGCTACTCCTCGCCGCCACTGGAGGAGTCGCCCTCGCCGTCGGCATCGCCTGCGTCGAGTCCGCCCTCGTCGCCCTCTTCCTCGCCGTCCAATCCCATCTTGGATGCTCGGGTGATCACCGGGGTGACAACGGAGATATCCAGGGAGGTGGCGCTGGTGGCGCCGGGAGGGAACACCAGATCGGATACGGCGATGCCCTGGTCAAGGGTCAGCATCGACAGGTCGGCTTCAATCTCGGACGGGATGTTCAGCGGTGAGACCTCGACCTCAACCTCGAACAGCTTCTGCTCGACCATGCCACCTTCATTGGTGACCGCGCTGGCATCGCCGATCAGCTTGATCGGCACCTTCACCTTGATCAGGTGGTTGGGGTCGACCCGCAGGAAGTCGGCGTGGATAACCAGGCGCTTGATGGGATCACGCTGGACCGACCGAACGATCACGGTCTCCTCGCCCAGTTTGTCGACATCGAGGCTGATGACGGTGTTCATGCCAGCCTTGGTCTTCATGGCGTCACGAAGTTCGGCGTAGTCGACGGTAACGGTCACCGGAGCCTTGTCGAGGCCGTAGACGACACCGGGCAGCTTGCCTTCGGCCCGCAGACGGCGAGACGAACGAGAGCCAAGTACCCGGTCTGCGGTTGCGGTTACAACGGTCTGGTCCATCAAAACGTCCTCGAAGACTTGAAGAGAAGGGTCGCGGCGCCGTGATCGGACTTGAGAGTCGAACCGATCTCGACCTGGCGGGCCAAGCAGACCTCAGCCAAGCGATTGATCGAACGCCAGCTAGGAAGCCTACCGGAGCGAACCAGCATCGCGGCCATCCCATGGCGGGCGATGCCGGTTCCCAACCTTAGCTGTGGTTTTGGCCACCAAAGATGCTGCTGACCGAGGTGTCCTCGAACACCGCCCGGATGGCGTCGGCGATGATGGGAGCGACGGTGAGAATCTCCAGTTTGTCGAACTGCTTCTCCGAACCAATGGGCAGGGTGTCGGTCACCACCACCCGATCCAGCACGGAGTTCTTCAGTCGATCAATGGCCGGACCGCTAAACACCCCATGGGTGGCGGCGGCGGTAACCGTCAAGGCCCCCCGCTCCACCAGCAAGTCGGCCGCCTGACAGATCGTGCCTGCGGTGTCGATCATGTCGTCGATGAGCACACAGTTGCGGCCTGTGACCTCGCCGACGACGTCCTTGGCCTCAACCACGTTCATCCTGCCACTGACCCGGCGTTTGTGGACGATGGCCAGATCGGCCCGCAACCGTTGGGCGTAGCGCTCGGCCACCTTCACCCGTCCGGCGTCGGGCGAGACGACAACCAGGTCGTTGCCGAGACCCGACAGATGGCGAACCAACACCGGCATGGCCAGAAGATGGTCGACCGGGCCGTTGAAGAAACCCTGGATCTGCCCGCTGTGGAGATCGATTGACACCAACCGACTGGCACCGGCCACCGAGAACAGATCGGCAACCAACCGGGCCGTGATCGGCTCCCGGCCCTCGGACTTGCGATCCTGGCGGCCGTAGCCGTAGAAGGGCATCACCACGGTGATCCGCTTGGCCGACGCCCGACGGGCGGCATCAACCATGATCAAGTGTTCCATGATGGCGTCGTTGACCGATCGCGAATCCACCTCGCCATGGGTCTGCACGATGAACACATCGGAACCCCTGACCGATTCAGCGAATCGGCAGTGCGTCTCCCCACTGGCGAACTGGCTCACGTGGGCCTCAGTCACCTTGATACCCAGGTGCTCCGCAATCAGGTCGGCGAGTTCCTCGCTGTGGCGCCCGGCGAACAGATGCAACTTCTTTGTCGTTACGACTTCCATCGGTCGCTCGATTCTTCCCATCCGACTGGATGAAGTAGAGGAGTGTTGCGCTCAGCCGCCAGCATAGAACGGACCGGTACTCATACCCGACCCCAAGCTGGAACCGGGCGCCAGGACGGCGAAGGGACCGACGGTGCAATCACTGCCAATCGTGGCCAAGGTTGCGGTCGCTTTCTCGACCCTGGTGTTTCTTCCCACGTCACAGCGGTCAAGGCGGACATCGGGGCCAAGTTCGCAGCCGTCGCCGATGACCGTGCTGCCCTGCAGAATCGTTCCGGGAAAAATTGTCACATCGGTGCCGAGCGTGACGGTGGCGTCGATGTAAGTCCGGTCGGGATCAACCATGGTGACCCCCATCGAGAGCCAATGCCGGTTGGTTCGGCGCCGCAGTTCGGCTTCGGCCTCGGCCAGCTGGAGGCGGGTTCCGACCGGGGTCAGATCATGGGCCGAATCAACCTGGACCGACCCGCAACGGTGGCCGGACTCGGTCAACACCTCGACGATGTCGAACAGTTGCAGCCCTCGGCCGGAGTTGTCGGCCATGGTCCGCCGAATCGCCGGGGCGAGCAGGCCCCGGCGCACGCTGAACACACCGGTTGCGGCTTCTGAGGGCAGTGTGTCTTCTTCGGAGGCGTCGATCGCCGCCCGGGCCCGCCGAGTGAGGTCGGCGGGCCGGACCAGGGGCCTGCCTTCCTGGGTTGCGGCCCGTTCGGCCATCAACTCCCGATCACCCCTCACCTTGGCCACCCGTCCGTGCCGGTCGCGTACGATCCGGTTGAAACCGAGTTCATCTCCGACCGCCACTGACAACATGGTGCACGCATTGCCGTCAGAGGCATGGCCCTCGATGAGCCTGCGGAGCATGTCCGGCTGCAGCAGGGGCAGGTCCGAAGGGATGATCAGCAAGTCCTCGTCATCATTGAAGTCGTCGAAACCGCTGAGCCCGGCCAGAACGGCGTCGCCGGTTCCCCGATCGAGCTTCTGTTCAACAAAACGCACCGGAAAGCCGGGCGGGTCTTCCAGCAGACGCTTGCTGATCCTGGTCCCTTCGGCTCCGGTGACGACAACCCCTTGACGAACGCCAACCGCGGACAGCGTGTCAAGCACGTAGGAAGCCATGGCCCGGCCACAGAGGAGGTGGATCGGCTGGGGCCGTGCCGAGTGCATCTGGGCCCCGGAGCTTGTGGCGACAACCAGACCTGACATCGATCGATGGTTCATAACTTCCTTCTCGGTAGCGGCGGCCCTTCGGCGGGGACCGACCTTCGCTAGTGCAAACCGTAACCTCAAACCAGGCCGAGAATGACGCCGTGAGCAATCGGGTCGACCCACGAAGCCCGGGCCCGGAGCGGACCGCCGAGGCCCCGGTCGGAAGCCGGGGCCGGAAGGCCCGGTCGGAGGCGAGGGGCAAAACGACGAGAACCGGCAACCTGATAGGGAGCCGGCCCTCGCCGTAAGGCGGGAGGACCTCTCCATCGGAGCCCGGCCTTCAGCTGTGAGTGGTTGGACCAGAAAATGGCCACGACCGACGTTCGCGGGGCAGGGCTTGAACCTGCAACCCCCAGATTCAAAGTCTGGTGTTCTGCCAGTTGAACTACCCGCGATCAATGCCTTGATTGCTGAACCCAACGCTAGCGCCATCGACGAGGTGTTGCTTCATGGTTTTGTGGCCACTCACGGGTGGTGATGGTTCACGGTTCGGCTAGCCTCCACAACTTCATGGGATCGCTGATCAAGAAGCGCCGAAAGCGCATGCGCAAGAAGAAGCACCGGAAGCTCCTGAAGCGGACCCGCGTCCAGCGTCGTAACAAGAAGTAGGCGACCGCACGTCGGCCTTTTGGGCTGGTCGTGCGGATCCGAGCTTCATGTCAACGCGGGTACGGTACGAGCCACCACTCGTCCGCCTCCAGGATAGTTTCCTTCAACGAACCAGGTAGACCCACTCCCCGCGAGTTGTGGGGTCCTACCGGTTGCGTTGCCGAGCTGGTCGCGCCATTGGGCCAGTGCAGGCCGGAGGTGGAGAGCAGCCGGTTCAAGGTCGTTGGTACCTACGGTGTCGTGGCTTGGGAGTTTGTCCCAGGCTTGATAGACGGCGCCGCTGGGGCAGTGGATCGGCGGCGTGAGCAGGGTGACCACCCGATCCTGGTGGGCCAGGGGTTTCACCACCTCGCCGATACCGCTCACCTGAGCCCGGCCTCCGACCATGCAGAAGGCCACGTCGGCTCCCAACTCGTCGGCCGCTCGTTCGAGGTTCTCGAATCCGGCCCAGCGCAGGATGGCGGCGGCATCGGCCGAGCCACCACCAAGACCGGCCCCGGCATGTATGTGCTTGGTCACCGCCACCTCGGCGCTGACCCCGGCCAACGACAGGGCCTTGGCCACCAGGTCATCGCCAGTTGTTGGGATATCGCCGTCGTCGCCCCGGAAGCTGACGCGAGAGACAGCGGCCGGGGTCACGACCAACTGGTCGTGGAGATCCAGGGTCACCATCTCGGCGTCGATAAGGTGCATGCCGTCGTTTCGACGACCCACAACCCTGAGACTCAGGGTCAGTTTTGCCCAGGCGTGGAGGTTCTCGGAGGTCGGTAACTCACTCGTCACGGCGCAACCCTAGCGAGGGCGACCCACGATTCGAGACTGAGCTCCTCGGCCCGGGCCGTCGGGACCAACCCTGCCTGCTCCAGTTGTTCGACCGAGATCGAGGGGGCGAGGGAGCGGCGGATCATCTTGCGGCGCTGACCAAATCCGGACCGCACCAACTCGGCCACACGGGCGAAGGAAACATCGTTGGGCTGGCGGTCGTGACGGATGAGTTCGACAAGCACCGATTCCACCTTCGGCCGGGGCAGGAACAGATCAGCCTTGACCGAAGCCACCAGCCTGACATCAGCCCAGTAGGCGGCCAGCACCGAGGGGATGCCGTAGATCCGACCTCCGGGGGTGGCGGCCAGGCGTTCACCGGCCTCTCGCTGGACCATAACCAGGAAGCGCTCAAGCTCTGGTCTTGTGGCCAGCAGGTCAAGCACCAGCGGGGTGGCGATGTTGTAGGGCAGGTTGGCCACCACCTTCCACGACCCCGATTCGAGGTGACGGTCCCAGTCAAAGGTCCTGACGTCGACCCCGTGGATCTCGACCTGGCAGCCCTCGGTCGTCTCGGCCAGGGCCGGCAGCAGGTGTCGGTCTATCTCGAGGGCGACCACCCGGGCCCCGGCATGGCACAGCCCCAGCGTGAGCGAGCCCAGACCGGCCCCTATCTCAACCACCCGGTCGCCAGGGCCGACGGCGGCCAGCCGGACGATCTTGTCGACCGTTCCCCCATCGCACAGGAAGTTCTGACCAAGGGCTCGACTGGGGCCCAGTTCATAACGTTCGAGCAGTTCACGAATCTGGGAGCGGCTGAGATGACGTCGGGTCACTGCTCAGGCTTCGAGCCGGTAAAGGGAGATGGCATTGGCCGTGGTGATTTCGGCCAACGCCGTTGCGGTTTCGCCCCGCAACTCAGCCAGGTAACGACCGATGACGGCAACGTGGGCCGGTGTGTTCGGTCTGCCCCGATGGGGAACGGGGGCCAGGTAGGGCGAGTCGGTCTCGATCAGGATGCGGTCCGAGGGGGTGGCCAAGGCGGCGGCCCGTAGATCATCGGCGGTCTTGAAGGTGATGATGCCGCTGAAGGACAGAGAAGCCCCCCGGGCCAGGCACTCGGCAGTCTCGTCTGGTCCGCCACTGAAGCAGTGGAACACCGTGCGGGCCGGGGTTCCCTCGGCGTCGAGCAGCTTGAAGGTGTCGTCCCAGGCCAGGCGGGTGTGAATGACCAGGGCCAGGTCGCCCTCGTTGGCCAAGGCAATCTGGGCCCGAAAAACCTCGGCCTGAACCGGGCGGGGCGAATGGTCGTAGTGGTAGTCGAGCCCACACTCCCCCACCGCCACTACAAAAGGAGCCTGCAGTGCCTCCACCAGTCCTTCAATCCCGCTCTTGGCGTCGTGGGGGTGGACCCCGGCGGTTGCCCAGACATTGTCGAACCGGGCGGCGATCCCGGCGGCAGCCACCGAGTCGGCGACCGACGTACCCACGGTGAGCAGCCGGGTCACCCCGGAGGCCGCAGCGTCGGCCACAACGGTCTCGGGATCATCTTCCAAGGTCGTGAGGTGACTGTGATTGTCGAACCACATGGTGCAGCCTCCAGGAAAGCCGTCTTCGATCGGTTGGGGCTGACCAGCGTACTCAGATGACTTTTTGCAGCGACATCTGTTGTGGGGCGGCTTCGGTCTGGACGGCGGCCCGCAGCTTCCGGGGCTGGGCCACCAGGTCCAGGTCGGGGACCGACGGCGCCACCCGGCAGCCCGGCGTGACCATGTGGTCGCTCTTCGCCACCTGCGGGACCGGCTCGTCGAGGCCCACCGGCGACCCGTTGGCCTGCGATTCCACCGCTGCGGCGGAGCGGTCGTCGCGCACCGCCTCCAACTTCTCCAACTGGCGTTCGAACTGTCGCCGACGTGGCCCGTTGAGTTCGTCGAAGGCCTTCTGGGCCGAGGCCAGACCTCGACCCATCTTCTCAAACGGCTCGTCCCAGCGTTGCCACTGTTCACGCAACGCTCCGAGGGCCCCGATGATCTCGTCGCTGCGCCGCTCGACCAGAAAGCTGTCGACCGACTGACGGATGACGGCCAGCACCGCGAACAGGGTCGTTGGCGAGCACAACACCACCTTCTGGGCGATGGCCTGATCAATCAGGTCGGCATCGTGTTCGTGGACAAAACCGTAGACGCTCTCGTTCGGCACGAACAGCAACAGATAGTCGACGGTTGTCTCGGCATCGATGTAGGCCCGGTCGGCCAGCTCCTTGATCCGCTGGCGTACGTCACGCTGGAATTGCTTGGCGGCGCGGGTACGGGTCTGGTCATCATCGGCGTCGAGCCAACGTCGATAATTGTCGATGGGGAACTTCACGTCCATGTGGACGACGTGGTCGTGGGGCAGGAAAAAGGTGTAGTCGGGAATGCCCCCGCTTTGCAGCTTGGTCTGTTTGACGTAGCTCACGCCCTCGACGAAGCCCGCTGAGCGGAGCACATCTTCTGCCATGCGCTCCCCCCATTGGCCCCGGGCCTTGGGAGAGGCCAGAGCCCGCTCCAACGACTGTGTGGTGTCGGCCAGGCTCGAGGTGACACGGAAGGCCTGCTCCAGACCGTTGGTCAGCTTGCCCGCCTGCTGCGCCGACTCGGTCTGCAGGCTGGAAACCAGCTCGCCGACCCTGCGGAGTTCGGCGTTGACCGCATCGACCTGGTGGCTCATTGACTCCCGCTCCCCGTGGATCACGGCCCGACCGGCGTCGAGCTGATCACCGAGCTTGGACGAGGCGACGGACAAGATGGTGTTGACGGCGGAGCTGATCGTTTCCGCCTGCTCGTGACGCAGACTGTCGATGGCCCGGTCAACCGACTGGGCCAGCCGCTCGTCGTCAGAGTTCGGGCCCAAGTCGGGGCTGGAGGAAGGACGCTGCTGGGCCAAATACCAACCAATGGCCACACCGCCGACAACGGCCGCGACAAGGGTGAGGAGCAGAAGAGTGATCATGGTGGGCACCTTAAACGCCGGGTGTGACAGTCAGAGCCGGGACTGCTCGGCTCGGCCCTGACCGTCATCACCGGCGTACCGGAAACCGGCTGAAAACCGGTGCCCGATCCGGTGCTTCTCAGCTGGTGACGACGAGCTCTATCCGGCGGTTCACGGCCTTGTTGTTGAGCGAGTCGTTCGGCACCTTGGGCTCGGCCTCCCCAACACCGAGGGCGCTGAGGCGCCCGGGGTCGATCCCGTTGGCAACGAGATGGGACAGTACCGCTTCAGCCCGGCGTCGACCCAGGACCAGGTTCTCCTCGTCGGTGCCGTCATCGTCGGTGTGACCCTGGATCTCGACATCGACGTCATTGCCGTTGAGATAGGTCACGACCTCGGACAGGTTGGCCGTGCCCCCGGTTGTCAGCTTCGCTGAGCGGTACCTGAAGGTGATCGGACCGAGCTCCAACGCCTCGTTGAGGGACTTCCCAGCCGAAGGAGCCGCCTGAGCGTCCCCATCGTCGCCGGCCGCGTCAGCGTCGTCGGAAACCTCGATGTCGTTGACCACCTCGGTTACCCCTTCGATGCTGGCAACGGTGGTTGCCGCCGAGGTTGTGTCGGCGGCCGAGGCAAGCGAACCCGACAGCGTCACCACGCCATCAGCAACCTCAACCGAAACCTCATCGAATCCTGCACCGGCCAGGACGCCTTCGACGCCACTGACGTCAACCACCACCTCATCATCATCAGCCTCGCTGCTGGCGTCATCATCAGCCGTGGCTTCAGCCTCAGCGTCAGCCTTGGCCGTGGCATCGGTGTCGGACGTGACGGCATCGGCAGGTGCGTCCGTGTCGGTCGTGGCGGCGTCGGCGTCGGCGTCAGCGTCAGCAGCGGCCTCAGCGGCATCGGCATCGGCGTCAGCAGCGGCCTCAGCGGCATCGGCATCGGCATCGGCATCGGCATCGGCATCAGCCGTGGTCTCAGCGGTGTCAGCAGCAGCGGCATCGTCGTCGTCAGCAGCGGCGGCATCGTCGTCGTCAGCAGCGGCGGCA
>Ga0316192_10001003_pt1 | contig 20695 bp, 18 predicted proteins | sample MerIslwburrow_MG_FD_204931 | JGI IMG/M metagenome (GOLD analysis project Ga0316192, IMG submission 204931) | Coastal sediment microbial communities from Maine, United States - Merrow Island worm burrow | ecosystem: Environmental > Aquatic > Marine > Coastal > Sediment | place: USA: Maine...
CCACCACCAGCACCCGCGCATTATCGAAATTTGGAATATGGATCTTCATCAACCCTACAGCCCCGGAGCATTCATAAAGGGCAAAATAATACCATGAATCAAGCGCCTATTCACCGCCCGAAGCGCCTATTCGCGCCCATGCAGGCATCTGCCTCTATGCTAGAATGGCGTCATTATTACCGACAACATCCCTGCCTCAGCCAGGACTTGGACACAAAAACAGATGCAACAAGACCCAACAGGGCTATACAAACGCCTGCTGCAACACGTACGTCCTTACTGGAAAACATTCGCCGTTTCGATCCTGGCGACAGTGATCATCGGCATTTCCGAACCTGCCATCCCCGCCATACTTGGGCCCCTACTTGACGGCAGCTTTGTTGACAAGGACAGTGACTCAGCCCTGTTCTACTCGCTGATGCTGATGGGGCTTTTCATCGCCAGGGGGCTGGCCCAATACGTCAGCACCACCGCCATGTCCTGGGTTGGTTTTAAGGTTCTGATGGATCTGCGCGAAGCCATGTTCAACAAACTCACCGTTGTCCCCAATAGCTTTCTCGACCAGCGCGCCTCAGGCAGCCTGTTATCGAAATTCAGCTATGACGTCACCCAGGTACATGAAGCCACCACCGGCGCACTGGTGATTGTCGTGCGCGACTCAGTCACCATCATTGGTCTGCTGGCCTTTATGCTCTATACCGACTGGCAACTGGCCTTGCTGTTTTTTATTCTCATCCCGGTCATCGGCATCGTAGTAAAGATTATTGCCAAACGCCTGCGCGGCCTTAACTTAACCCTACAGAAACAGATCGGCGAGATGAACAACATCGTTGAAGAAGCAATTTTGGCCCATAAAGAGATCAAACTCTTCAGTGGCCAGAGCTATGAACGCGACCGTTTTCACCACATAGTCAACTGGGTGCGCCGCAATTTTATGAAAGCAACCATCACCTCGGCCGCCAGCGTGCCGATTGTCCAGCTGATGGCGATCACCGCCCTGGCCATCATCGTCAACCTGGCCGCCTCACAAGAACCAGCCATGTCGGTCGGCACCTTCGTCTCTTTTTTCACCGCCATGGGCTTATTGCTTTCCCCCATCAAGCGCCTAACCAGCGTTAATGACCCACTACAGCGTGGTCTGGCAGCAGCGCAGTCGGTGTTTGGTGTCATGGACGAAACCCCCGAACCGGACGAAGGCACAAAAACCCTGGGCCAGGCCCGTGGCAAGGTTGAGTTTCGCCAGACCAGCTTTTGCTACCCCGCTGCAGAAAACGACGCACTAAAACATATTTCGCTGACCATAGAGCCGGGCGAGACCATTGCCCTGGTAGGGCAATCCGGCAGCGGCAAATCAACCCTGGCCAGTCTGCTGCCACGCTTTTATCCAGTCACCTCAGGCCAGATCCTGGTGGATGATATTGATATCAACGAGATCATCCTCGCCGACCTGCGCGCCAACCTCAGCCTGGTCAGCCAGCAAGTCGTGCTATTCAACGACAGCATCGCCGCCAATATTGCCTATGGCGCCAAACGCGGCGCCAGCGAGGCCGAGGTCACCGCTGCCGCGGAAAAGGCCCATGCCATGGAGTTCATCAAGGACCTGCCTGAAGGACTGCAAACCCAGTGCGGCCAAAACGGCGTGCGCCTCTCCGGCGGCCAACGCCAACGCATCGCCATTGCCCGCGCCCTGCTCAAGGACGCGCCCATATTGATTCTGGATGAAGCCACCTCGGCACTGGATACCGAGTCAGAACAAAAAGTACAGCAGGCACTGGAAGTGCTGATGCAGGGCCGTACCACCATCACCATCGCCCACCGTCTTTCAACCATCAAGAAGGCTGATCGAATCGTGGTACTGGATCATGGCAATATCATAGAAGTCGGCAGCCACGATGAACTTCTGGCCAAGGGCGGTCGCTACGCCGATCTATATCAAATCCAGTTTTCCGGCCAGGAAAACAGTTAACTCCCCAAACAAAAAACGCCCGGATCAAGCCGGGCGTTTTTCTATCTAGATCATACAATCGTTCAGTCTTTCAAGCTGTACTCCGCACCACAATAAGGGCACTTGGCCTGACCGTCGGTCATAGGCAAAAACACCTTGGGGTGTGAGTCCCACTTACTCATGCTCGGCATAGGGCAATGCAAGGGCATGTCCGCCTTAGTCACGTCATAATGATTTTCGGCATTAGCCGGTATATCTGCGAGTGAAGTCTGTTTCTGTATCGTCACAATCATATCCTCGTTGGTTAGGCCATTGTCAGCCAATGCATATGGCTTTCACTACGACCATGAACAATATCGAAATAGGTGCTTTGCAGACGTTCGGTAATCGGACCACGACCACCTTCGCCAATGCTGCGACCATCCAGTTCACGGATAGGGGTTACTTCAGCCGCAGAACCGGTAAAGAAGGCCTCATCAGCGATATAGACTTCGTCGCGGGTAATACGCTTCTCTTTAACCGTATAACCCATTTCTTCGGCCAACTTGATGATGGTGTTGCGGGTAATTCCATCCAGGGCCGAGGTCAGCTCTGGCGTATAGATCACGCCATCACGAACCATGAAGAAGTTTTCACCGCTACCTTCAGCAACACAACCGTCAGTATCCAGCAATAGCGCTTCGTCACAACCACAGGCCAACGCTTCTTGCAGCGCCATCATAGAATTGACGTAATTGGCATTGGTTTTGGACTTACACATCATGATATTGACGTGGTGACGGGTAAACGATGAGGTGCGTACCTTGATGCCATTCTTGAGGTTTTCATCCCCCATGTAAGAACCCCACTCCCAGGCGGCGACCATAACGTGAGTCTGAAGATTATCAGCACGCAGACCCATGCCTTCTGAACCGTAGAACACCATAGGACGGATATAACCAAACTCAAGATTATTTTCTTTCACCGCGGCGACAGTAGCGGCGTTAATGGTGTCCTTGTCATAAGGCATCTTCATGCCCATGATGTGCGCCGAGCGAAACAGACGATCAGTATGTTCCTGCATACGAAAAATGGCCGCACCCTTGTCGGTCTTGTAGGCACGCTCACCCTCAAACACGCCCATACCATAATGCAGGGTATGGGTCAGCACGTGGACCTTTGCCTCGCGCCAGGGAACCAACTCGCCATCCATCCAGATGACACCATCCCGATCCGCCATACTCATCACTCAAACTCTCCTTAATTCTTACGATTAACTATTCACCCGCAACTTCCGGCAGACGAAAAGACGCTATTCTACCGTTTCCAGCAAATCCTGCCAGATGCGCGTGACACCTTGGCGCAAATCAGCAAACTCTTGTTCAGGCACAACGGCCTTCATCTCCTGTAGCCCCAGCTGATGGACCGCGGCGCGATAACTGCGATAGGCATCAGCCAACAACTGCGCATCCTCTTCGGCCAACAATCCTTCAGCGGCCAGCGTTTCTAACAGACGGATATTATCTGTCCATGCCATTAAGGCTGGGTGCTGCTGCGCCCAGCACAATACTGCGTATTGAACGATAAATTCAATATCAGCAATACCACCGGGATCCTGTTTCAAATCAAACATTCCGGCATCGGCCTTGGACAGGGCTCCGCGCATCTTCTGCCGCATCTCACGCACTTCGGTCTGCAACTGTTGCGGATTGCGCTGACGCCCCAGTACCTTGGCGCGAATGACATCAAAACGTTTCGCCAGTTTGGTATCCCCTGCCACCACCCGCGCCCTCACCAGGGCCTGATGCTCCCAGGTCCAGGCATCATTATCCTGATAGATGGCAAATGAATTCAGGTCCGATACCAACATGCCCGCATCACCATTGGGACGCAGCCGAGAATCCACCTCGTATAAAATGCCGGACGGCGTCAGCGCAGTCATGATATGAATAATACGCTGCCCCATACGGGCGAAGAAGACCATATTATCGGTAGTTGAGCCGCCGTCGGTCTGGCCACCGCAATTATAATTTCCTTGCAGAAACACCACATCCAGATCCGAACTATAACCCAGCTCAAGACCGCCCATCTTGCCGTAGGCAATCACCAGAAAACCGGGTTCATACAACTTGCTGTCATCACCCAGACACTGAGGCCGGCCATGTTTGGCCTGCAAATGCTGATAGGCAATGCGCACCACCTCAGCCATCACCACCTCGGCAATCTCGGTCAGGTGGTCTGACACGATCATTAACGGAAAAAAGCCCATTACATCAGCGGCGGCAACACGTAACACATTGGCCTGTTTGAAGTGGCGTAACACCTCCATCTGCTGTTCCAGGTCATCACCAACCTGATCCAGCAACAATCTCAACTCCGCCTCAAGCCCGGCCCTGTCCGATGGCGCATAGAGACTGCGAGCATCAAGCAACTCGTCCAGCAAGACGGGGTAACGGGCCAGGTGTTTGGCAATCCAGGGACTGGCGGCAAACAGCTTGACCACTTGCGACAGCGCCATAGGATTTTCCACCAGCAGCGCCAGATAGGCAGTTCGCCGGGCAATCGCCTCAATTAAATCAATAACCCGCGCCAATACTGCCTCAGCATTATCCAGCGCCGACACCGCCCCCAATAACAACGGTATTAATCTATCCAGCCGCTCACGGCCGCGACTGGAAAGCCGACGAAAGGCTGAACTCTCTCGCAGCCGTTGCAGCAGGCGTAGCGCCTCTTCTGGTTGCTGATAACCGCTGCCCTGCAATACGGCAATGGCCTGCTCATCGCTGGCCGAGCCATTCCAGACGACATCATAATCAGAGCCCTGTTCAGCCGCCTGCTCCCGTTGCGGTGCAGCAAACACCTGTTCAAAGGCATCATGAACGCTGCTCATATGCTTGCGCAGCTGTACCTCAAAAGTCGGCCAGCTATCGTAGCCCATCGCCACTACCAGGCGCTGCCGCTCTAATTCATTGATGGGCAGACTATGAGTCTGTTGATCAGCCATGGCCTGCAGCCGATTTTCGGCCCGACGCAGAAACACATAGGCACTTTGCAGCGAATCAACCACATAGGCAGGCAACAACATCTTTTCCACCAACAAAGCCAACACCTGCTGGATTGGCCGAATCTGCAACGTCTTATCACGGCCACCGCGGATCAACTGATAGGCCTGCCCAATAAATTCGACCTCACGAATTCCGCCCGGCCCCAGTTTGATATTGTCCGCCATGCCCTTGCGTCGCACCTCGGTAGCAATCATGCCCTTCATCTCGCGCAGCGATTCAAAAGAGCCGTAATCGAGATAACGACGATAGACAAACGGCCGCAGGATGGCCATCAACTCGGCGCCTGCCTCATGATCACCGGCAATCACTGCCGCCTTGACCATAGCGTAGCGTTCCCACTCACGACCATGGGTTTGATAATAGTTCTCCATGCCATCAAAACTAATCGCCAACGGCCCGGCATCACCAAACGGTCGCAGCCGCATATCAACACGAAAGACAAAACCTTCCGCCGTTTGCTGATTCAGGGCAGCGGCCAGACGCCGGCCCAGGCGAATAAAATATTCACTATTGGCCATTTCATAGCGGCCGCCCTGGGTCTGCCCCTCTTCCGGATAAGCAAAGATCAGATCGATATCAGAAGAGTAGTTCAACTCACCCGCACCCAGTTTGCCCATGCCCAGCACCACCAGCGACTGCGGTTTGCCACTCAGCTCACCCATGGGCATACCCAGTTCAGCAGACTGCCATTGATGCAGGCATGTCAGGCTGACATCAACACAGGCACAGGCCAAAGCAGAAAGATCAGCCAGGGTCTCACCCAGGTCGGCCCAACCAGCGATATCACGCCAGGCAATGCGGACCATCTCACGACGACGAAACTGACGCAGCAAAACGCCAAGATAATTATCGTCGCTGGCACCTTCAAGCAGCCGACTCAATCTTTGTTGGTAATAATCAGATGAAGATTCAGACAGCAGCCCGGCTTCATTTATCAGCGCCTGCAACATGTCTGGATAACGCAGGCAAGCCTTGACAACAAAATCACTACTGGCCCAAACCCGACACAACGATAGCGCCAGTGTTTCATTTTCTAGTACCTGCCTGGCCAGCTCATCACTGGCAGCACAAAAGTCCCGCCATTGATCTTCCAGCAACAGACGCAGCTCCGCCGGCAAGTCGGCCAAACCTGCCTCAGGCAAGACCATCGCGAAATAATTTGTCTCGTTATTCATAAAAAAACACCAACTGACACAACAGAAAATACTGGAATAAAATTACTCCAGACACCCTTACTCCACCACTCATTCCAAAATCATACCACTTCTCAAGTTGCCTCTAGTAACGCCGATATCTTCAACGTAACCACTTGTCGCAAACAAAGGGACTTAGAGACAACATGGAACTCAAAGACTATCTGAAAATCATGGTCATGAAGGATGCTTCGGATCTTTACCTGACCACCGGCGCTCCACCCAGCGCCAAAATTCAGGGCGAGCTAGTACCGCTGGAAAAGACACCACTCCCACCTGGCCGGGTCAACGAAATCGCCGACCAGATTATGAACGACGACCAGAAAGCGATATTCAAGGATCGGCCCGAGTGCAACATGGCCATCTCTGAACCAGGCATCGGCCGCTTTCGTGTCAACATCTTCCAGCAACGCAACCAGGTCGGCATGGTGATTCGTGCCATCAAGATGGACATCCCCAACTGGAAAGACCTGGGGCTTCCGGAGATACTCACCAAACTGGTAATGCAAAAACGTGGCCTGGTGTTATTCGTCGGCGGTACCGGCTCAGGTAAATCCACCTCGCTGGCGGCGTTGATAGACTACCGCAATAGCAACAGCGCCGGTCATATCATTACCATTGAAGATCCAATTGAGTTTGTCCACAAACACAAAAAATCAATCGTCAATCAGCGTGAAGTGGGCGTTGATACCGCCAGCTTTGAAGACGCCCTAAAAAACACCCTGCGTCAGGCACCAGATGTAATCCTGATCGGTGAGATCCGCGACCGCGAAACCATGGAACACGCCATGGCCTTCGCCGAAACCGGCCATCTGGCCATATCAACCCTGCATGCCAATAATGCCAACCAGGCGCTGGATCGTATCATCAACTTCTTCCCCGAAGACCGACACAAACAGTTGATGCTCGATCTATCTCTCAACCTGCGCGGTTTTGTTTCGCAACGCCTGGTGCCAACGGTAGATGGCAAACGTGCCGCTGCGATCGAAGTATTGCTGGGTACCCCCATGGTCTGTGATTTGATTTTGAAAGGTGAAATCACCGCGATTAAAGAGGTCATGACAAAATCAGAAAACATTGGCATGCGCACCTTTGATGGCGCGCTGTACTACCTTTATAAAGAAGGCCGCATCACCCTGGAAGAAGCGCTGCGCAATGCCGACGCACCCAACAACCTGCGCCTGCGTATCGACCTGGAAGAAAAGGGTGGCAAGCTTCAAGAAAAAGACTCAGGCCTCAGCCTGGCCGACGAGGACGACACTGGTCCATCAGAACTATCACTTGAATAACAACAAAAAACGTCATGTAGGCAACACAAAAAAGCCCCGCCAGTCTCACAACTGGCAGGGCTTCTTTTTATTTCCAGACAATCAAAACAACTTAATACATTTCGCCGTTCAGATTGCCTCTGACTTATTCGAGAACAAGGAAGAAGCGCGCAGTTTGCATTCGCAAATGAGCACTTCTCCTCGGTCCCCCTTGAGGGGAGACGCCGTAATCGGATAAGTCAGAGGTGAGCTGGACAGCAAAATTACATCATGCCGCCCATGCCACCCATACCACCCATGCCGCCCATATCAGGCATACCAGCAGCACCACCTTCTGATGGTTTATCAGCAACCATGGCTTCGGTAGTGATCATCAGGCCGGCAACAGAGGCTGCGTTTTGCAATGCAGAACGAGTCACCTTGGTTGGGTCCAGGATACCCATTTCCAGCATGTCACCATAGTCACCAGAAGCAGCGTTGTATCCAAAAGAGCCTTTACCTTCTGCAACCTTATTGATAACTACAGCGGCTTCATCACCGGCATTACCAACGATCTGACGCAGTGGCTCTTCCATGGCGCGAAAGGCGATAGTGATACCAACATCCTGATCATGATTATTACCTTTCAAGCCTTTGATAGACTGCAAGGCACGAATCAGGGCAACACCACCACCAGGAACCACACCCTCTTCTACCGCAGCACGGGTCGCATGCAGGGCGTCGTCAACGCGGTCTTTTTTCTCTTTCATTTCAACTTCAGTGGCTGCACCAACCTTGATTACTGCAACACCACCGGCCAGCTTGGCCACTCGTTCTTGCAGCTTTTCTTTGTCGTAATCTGAAGATGTTTCAGCAAGCTGAGCACGAATTTGAGTCACGCGTGCGTCAATATCAGCAGCAGCACCGGCACCATCAATGATGATTGTGTTGTCTTTGCTGATCTGGATCTTCTTGGCAGAACCCAGCTGTTCCAGAGTTGCTGTTTCCAGAGACAAACCAATCTCTTCAGAGATGACCTGGCCGCCGGTCAGAATAGCGATATCCTGCAACATCGCCTTGCGACGATCACCAAAACCTGGTGCTTTAACAGCAGAAACCTTAACGATGCCGCGCATGTTGTTCACAACCAGAGTCGCCAGGGCTTCGCCTTCAACGTCTTCAGCTATGATCATCAGCGGCTTACCAGCCTTGGCTACGCCTTCCAAAATAGGCAGTAGCTCACGCAGGTTGGAGATCTTTTTGTCGAAGATCAGGATATAAGGACTGTCCAGTTCGGCAGTCATATTTTCCTGATTAGTAACGAAGTAAGGTGACAGGTAACCACGATCAAACTGCATACCTTCAACCACGTCCAGTTCATTTTCCAGACCAGTACCTTCTTCAACGGTGATCACACCTTCTTTACCGACCTTTTCCATAGCATCAGCAATGATCTGGCCCACTACAGCATCAGAGTTGGCAGAAATAGTACCTACCTGAGCGATAGACTTGGCGTCTGCACAAGGCTTGGACAATTTCTTCAGCTCTTCAACAGTAGCAATCACTGCCTTGTCGATGCCGCGCTTCAGATCCATTGGGTTCATGCCTGCCGCAACAGACTTCAGACCTTCAACCAGAATGCTTTGTGCCAGTACAGTCGCAGTGGTAGTACCGTCACCAGCAACATCATTAGTTTGTGAAGCAACTTCCTTCACCATTTGTGCGCCCATGTTTTCGAACTTGTCTTCCAGCTCGATTTCCTTGGCGACAGAGACACCATCTTTAGTGATGGTCGGTGCGCCAAAACCACGTTCCAGCACTACGTTACGACCTTTAGGGCCCAGAGTTACCTTAACGGCATTGGCGAGAATATTTACGCCGTCGATCATACGACCGCGGGCTTCTGAACCAAACGATACTTCTTTTGCTGCCATATTGATTATTCCTCTTAAATATAATTAGTTTGCTTAAGCTTCGATAACGGCGACAACGTCTTCTTCACGCATCACCAACAGTTCTTCGCTATCAACCTTGATCTCAGTACCGGCATATTTACCGAATAGCACCTTGTCACCAACCTTGACGTCCAGTGGACGTTTTTCGCCGCTTTCAAGAATCTTGCCATTACCTGCGGCAACCACTTCACCACGAACAGGTTTTTCGGTAGCAGAACCAGGCAGAACAATACCTCCAGCTGAGGTGCGCTCTTCTTCCATACGACGAATCACGATACGGTCATGCAAAGGACGGATATTCATTCTTGATTTCTCCAATCAATTCAAAAAGTTAAAATAAAAACATATTATCTGAAGCGCAGTTTTTAGCACTCCCTCGTAAAGAGTGCTAAACATAATAGGGGCAATTATCCCAGAGTCAAGCCCCAACCCGCTCAGATTTTGGAAGGAAAAACCAGGAAACCAGCCGCTTAGCTACTCAGTCTCTTAAGCCTCAACGCAGCTCATCCTTGTCGCGCCAGGACTCACCATCGATAGTGCGCGGCCCTTGATGCGACTCATGCGGCGATCGCCCGGCCGTAAAGTTGAGCACCCCCCGAGACATGAGCCAGCGAATCAAGCCCTGACGCAATCGCGGCACCAGACAGACAAAGCCGATGGCGTCGGTGAAAAAACCTGGCGTTAATAACAATGCACCACCAAACAGCAACAGCACACCTTCAAGCAGCTGCAATGCAGGCAGTTCACCTCGCGCCATGCTTTCCTGTACCCGCCGCAGGGTGGCAAAACCTTGTTGGCGCAACAACAAAGCACCGAGCACGGCAGTAAACACCACCAGGAAAACGGTTGGGATCGCACCGATCACGCCGCCCACCTGAATCAGCAGGTAGATCTCGATGATGGGAACAATCAAAAACAATGCTAACAACGTACGAAATGAAAACATCTGGGCCACCTGTTTATTCAAGCCGCCATTCTACACCAGCCTCACAAGCTTTGCCCCGCAGCCAATGTTCCGGTATCTTGCCGGGCATGCAACAGAAACCACAAATCGTGTTCAATACCTGCCCGGACAGAGAGACCGCCCAAGTAATCGCCAGGCGACTTGTCGAGTTGCAACTGGCTGCCTGCGTCAACATCATTCCAGCGATCGAATCGGTCTACCGCTGGCAGGGCAAGGTCGAGTCCGAGACGGAACACCTGCTAATAATAAAGACTCATAGCGGCTGTTATACTGAGCTAGAAAACACCATCCAGGCGCTGCACCCATATGAACTTCCAGAGGTCGTGGCTGTCCCTATTGAGGCTGGCCTACCCGCCTACCTCGACTGGATCAACAACAACACCAAGTAACCAGAATGTTTGCCAAGCTAAATTTAAAAACTCTCTCTTTCTCACTGACGCTGTTATTTGCCTGGCTGGCTTTTTTGCCGGCTCAATCCAGCGCCACCGAAGATCCGACTACCGTCACCGTTGAAGTCAAACAGGAAAAGGGGTTGTTCGACAGCCTCTCCTCTTTCGGACAAAAGCTCGGTTTTGGCGGCAACAGTGGCCCATTTATCCCACCCGAGCAGGCCTTCATCCTCAGCGCTGAAGTAGCAGATGCTCACACCCTGACGCTGCGTTGGGACATTACCGATGGCTACTACCTATATAGAGACAAGTTCGGCTTTGAACTCATCGATGCCGATGGCATTTCAATCCAGCCGTTTGAATTACCGCGTGGCGAAGAAAAACACGATGAAAACTTTGGCCTGATGGAAGTCTTCCATCATGAAATCGAAGCCCGACTGCCACTCCAGCGCGACAACACCCAAGCCAGCGACATCCAAGTGCAGGTCAAATACCAGGGCTGTGCTGAAGCAGGCTTCTGTTATCCACCCATGAAGCAGTTGCTGACACTCAGCCTGCCCGAGGCAAGCGGCCCGGCACCCAAGCGCGAGACAAGCAATAGCAATTTTGTTTCAGAGCAAGATAGATACGCCAACAACCTGGCCCAGGACAGTCTGCTACTAAGCATGCTCAGTTTCTTTGGCCTGGGTCTGCTGCTGACCTTTACCCCCTGCGTGCTACCGATGATCCCGATCCTGTCCAGCATCATTGCCGGCCAGGGCAGCAACATCACCACCCGTCGCGCCTTTTCCCTGTCGCTGACTTATGTATTGGCGATGGCGATCACCTACACCTTCGCCGGTCTGATGGCAGGCCTGTTTGGCGGCAACCTGCAGGCCGCCTTCCAGAACCCCTGGGTGCTGGGCAGTTTCAGCGCTGTGTTTGTTTTACTGGCGTTATCCATGTTTGGTTTTTATGAACTGCAAATGCCAAAGGCCATTCAGGGCCGACTCACCGAAATGAGCAACAAACAGCGCGGTGGCAGCTATGTCGGCGTCGGCATCATGGGCTTTCTCTCGGCACTGATTGTCGGTCCCTGCATCGCCGCCCCCCTCGCTGGCGCGCTGATCTACATCGGTCAGAGCGGCGACGCCATACTCGGTGCGGCAGCACTGTTCGCACTGAGCATGGGTATGGGCGTGCCGCTGTTATTGATCGGCACCTCGGCCGGCAAACTGCTGCCCAAGGCCGGCGCCTGGATGAACACCATCAAGGCCGTTTTTGGCGTACTGCTGATTGGCGTTGCCATCTGGATGCTGGAACGCATCGTTCCCTCTGCGGTTGGCATGGCCTTATGGGGCATTCTACTGATGGTCTGCGCCGTTTATCTTGGCGCCTTTGAACGCCTGCAACCTGAGGCCGGCGGCTGGCACAAATTCTGGAAAGGTGTCGGCATCGTCATTCTGGTCTATGGCGGCATGCTGCTGGTCGGCGCCGCCAGTGGCAACAAAGACCCACTACAACCCCTGGCCAGCGTTTGTTACGGTGATGACTGCGGCCAAACCAGTCAGCAGCACAGTCTTAGTTTCAAACCGATCAAGGGGCTTGCCGGCCTGCGACAAGAACTGCAACTGGCCTCAGCGCAGAACAAAACCGTGATGCTCGACTTCTATGCCGACTGGTGTATCTCCTGCGTTGAAATGGAAAAAAAGACCTTTTCCGATGCCGGTGTGCAAGCCGCCTTGAGCAACACCATTCTATTGCAGGCTGACGTCACCCTGAATGACGAGCAGGACAAAAAACTGCTTGAGACCTTTGGCCTGTTTGGACCACCCTCTATATTATTTTTCGACAAATCGGGGCAAGAGCTGTCCCGGTTTCGCCTAATGGGTTTTCTCGACCCCGACGACTTTGAAACCCATATCAAAGCCGCACAATCGTAGTCACAAACAAGGATCCACATGAACAAAAAAAACCTAATGGTCGGCACTGCGGCCATTCTTATTTTTGGCGCCATCTTCGGCAACTTCGCCGTCAATATGTTTAATCAGGCACCAGCACCTGCGACCGAAACGCCATCGCTAATCGGTTCCAGCCTGCCTGAATACCGGCTATTGAGCCTGGATGGTGTGCGCGAAAACAGTAACCAATGGTTGGGCAAGGTACAGGTCATCAATTTTTGGGCTACCTGGTGCCCGCCCTGCAAACGCGAAATTCCGACCCTTATCGAAATACAGAACGACTATCATGACCGCGGCGTACAGGTCATTGGCATCGCGCTGGATGACCCAAAGGCCGTTGCCAAATATGTTGCAGAAAAGGGCATCAACTACCCTGTTCTGGCGGGTGATGATGACGTGGTCGAGGTCTCGGAGAAACTAGGCAATGACCTGGGCATCCTGCCCTATACTGTAATCGCTGACCGAACGGGCAAAATCAGTTTCATCCGCCATGGTGAAGTGGATAGAGAAATGGTCGAAAACGAGATCCAAAAACTACTCTAACGCAATAACAGGGCCATTTAGTCGTCGCTAACTGCTGACAACTTGCAGCGAACGGTCGCCAGCTTGATAAAAACTAGACAAAAACCACTCTGACGTGACAAAATCGCGTCATTCAAGGCGCGTCATTAACTGCACTTAAGTTTTATATTGCAAGCGCCGCTGGGTTCTATCTTTAAGTAACCGCTCGTCTAGAGGATATAAATGGCCAAAATCCTGGTACTGAACGGCCCCAATCTGAACCTGCTTGGCAGCCGTGAGCCGCAACACTATGGCGCCACCAAGCTGGTCGATATCGACGCGCAACTAACCCAGACAGCCCTACTGGCTGGCCATACAATAAGCTGTTTTCAAAGCAACGCTGAACACGAACTAATCGAACAAATTCAACAGGCGGGACAGGGCCAGATCGATTTCATCCTTATCAACCCGGCCGCCTTTACTCATACCAGTGTCGCCATGCGCGACGCCCTGAGTGCGGTAAAGATTCCATTTATTGAAATACATTTATCGAACATCCATGCCCGCGAAGAGTTTCGCCAAAAGTCTTATTTTTCAGATCTGGCGCAAGGCGTAATCAGCGGGCTGGGGCCAATCGGCTATCAGTTAGCCTTACAGGCCGCCATTGAACAAACAACTAAAACTTAAAACACTAACGACGGTTTAAAGATATGGACACTCGCAAAATAAAAGCACTCATCGCACTACTGGAAGAATCTGATGTTACTGAAATCGAGATTCACGAAGGCGAAGAATCGGTACGCATCAGCCGCCACAAACAGGTTATTGCCGCCCCCGTTGCTGCAGCCGCACCTGTAGCCGCCGCACCTGCAGCAGCAGCGGTCACAGCAGCACCTGCCGCACCGGCAACGCCCAGCGGTCACGAAGTAACCTCACCAATGGTCGGCACCTTTTATCGCTCATCTTCACCTGGCGCCAAACCTTTTGCAGAGATTGGCCAACAGGTTAGCGAGGGCGACACCCTCTGTATCATCGAAGCAATGAAAATGTTAAACCAGATCGAATCAGACAAGTCAGGCAAGATTGTCGCTATTCTGGTTGAAAACGGCCAACCGATTGAATACGGTCAACCACTGTTTGTCATCGAGTAGTCCGGAATTATTTCCGCAAAACTCCATCAACAACACAGACTATAGAGTTAGAGATTTATGTTCGATAAAGTTGTTATCGCCAACCGCGGCGAAATTGCATTGCGTATTTTGCGCGCCTGCCGCGAGCTAGGCATCAAGACCGTGGCCGTACACTCGGCTGCCGACCGCGACCTGAAACATGTTCGCCTGGCCGATGAATCGGTCTGCATCGGTCCGGCCGATTCGACCCAGAGCTATTTGAATATCCCGGCCCTGATCAGCGCCGCCGAAGTGACTGATGCGGTCGCCATTCATCCCGGTTATGGCTTTCTTTCAGAAAATGCCGACTTCGCTGAACGTGTCGAAGAAAGTGGCTTCACCTTCATTGGCCCCAAACCTGAAACCATCCGCATGATGGGTGACAAGATTTCAGCCATCGAAGCAATGAAGGCCAGTGGTGTTCCTTGTGTGCCCGGTTCAGATGGCCCACTAGGTGACAACCATGACGAAATCCTCGCGATGGCACGCAAGATTGGCTATCCAGTCATCATCAAGGCCGCCGGCGGCGGCGGTGGTCGAGGCATGCGCGTGGTTAACAGCGAGGCAACCCTAATACATTCCATTGCCTTAACCAAGGTCGAAGCCGGAAGCTTCTTTGGCAACGATATGGTCTATATGGAAAAATTCCTTGAAAACCCACGCCACATCGAATTCCAGGTCATGGCCGACACCCACGGCAACGCTGTCCACCTGGGCGAGCGCGACTGCTCCATGCAACGCCGCCATCAAAAGGTTATCGAAGAAGCCCCAGCCCCTGGCATTAGCGACGAACTGCGCGCCAGAATGGGTAAAGTCTGCGCCGATGCCTGTATCAAGACAGGCTATCGCGGCGTTGGCACCTTCGAATTTCTTTTTGAGGATGGCGAATTTTATTTCATCGAAATGAATACCCGTCTACAGGTTGAACATCCGGTCACAGAAATGATCACCGGCATCGATCTGGTCAAGGAACAGTTACGCATCGCCGCCGGTGAAGAGCTTGCCTACAAACAGGAAGATATCAAGATCAATGGCCACGCCATCGAATGCCGCATCAACGCCGAAGATCCGGACAACTTCATGCCCTGCCCCGGCAAGATCACCAATTTTCATGCCCCCGGTGGCCTGGGCGTACGGGTGGATTCGCACATCTATAGCGGTTACTCCGTGCCACCTTATTATGATTCCATGATCGGCAAATTGATCTGTCACGGTGTAGACCGTGAAACCGCCCTGGTACGCATGGCCGGCGCCCTGGACGAACTGGTCATCGACGGCATCAAGACCAACAAAGCACTACATAGTCGCCTGGTGCGCGATTCCGCCTTCATGGCCGGCAGCACCAGCATCCATTATCTGGAAAAGAAACTCGGCCTCAGCTAAACCAACACAAAGGGCGCATTGGCGGTTACGTGAAAACTTAATCACCAATACGCCCCTTAAACTCTGCGATCACCTATGCCCTGGCTACAACTCAAATTCGATAGCTCACCCGAACAGGTAGACCATGTCAGCGACCTGTTAACCGAGCTTGGTGCTGCCGCAGTCACTTTTGAAGACGGCGCCGACCAACCCCTGTTCGAACCAGATCCAGGCGAAACCCGGCTGTGGAACAACACCCGCATCATCGGCCTGTTCGATGCCAATGTCGATATGCCAACAATCATTGAACAACTGAAACAGTCACTGGGCGAACAAGCGCCGCAACAAGTTCAGGTCAACCCTCTCGAAGACAAGGATTGGGTACGCGCCTGGATGGACAGCTTCAAACCCATACGCTTCGGCCAGAACCTGTGGATCTGCCCCAGCTGGCATACCCCGGACGAACCTGACGCCGTCAACGTCATGCTCGACCCCGGCCTGGCCTTTGGCACTGGCACCCACCCCACCACCGCCCTGTGCATGGAGTGGCTCGACACCAATCCTCCTGTCGATCTGAACGTCATCGACTTCGGCTGTGGCTCGGGCATTCTTGCCATCGCCGCCGCCCTACTGGGGGCAAAACATGTCGAAGCCGTCGATCATGACCCACAGGCCGTATTAGCCACCAATGACAACGCCGAAAAAAACAAGGTCAGCGACAAAATCAACGCCCTGCTGCCACGCCAATTTGAAGACCAGCCAGCCGACCTGATTCTGGCCAACATCCTCGCCAACCCCCTGCTGGAACTGGCACCCCGTTTTGCCGACCTGCTCAAACCTGGCGGCCAGATTGTGTTATCAGGTATCCTTGCCGAACAGGCCGGACAGATACTGCAATGTTATGAAGAGTGGTTTGAACTACAACCACCGGCACAACAGGACGACTGGGTACGAATCGACGGCGTACGCCGTTAGTCAACCGCAAGAGCACTATGTATACACACTGCCCCCATTGCGACACCTATTTCCGCATCACCTCGACACAACTAAAGTCGGCCAATGGTGACGTCCGCTGCGGCCGTTGTTTTGGCACCTTTAATGCGATCAAAAATCTGGCGGATGAACCACCACCAACAACCAACAACACCCCTACAGAAAAACCACAAAACATTCTCAGCAACGAAGCAGAGACTGAAAATGTCGCCGAAGAAACCTCGACTGAAGCTGTTACTGTTGCCGAGGCCCGCCAGGACAATAAGGATGACATCAAACACGCACACTCCCAGCAGCTACTCGAAGAACTCCAGGGACACGCAGCCGCTGGCCAGACCGGCGGCAATCGCCTGGGCTGGACACTACTAAGCCTGCCGCTAGCGGCCCTGCTGGTGCTTCAATATGCCTATTTCAATCTCAACCAATTATCCCAAAATGCCCAGTATCGCCCGGCACTAACAAGCCTCTGTTCAGTAGCGGACTGCAAGGTGCCACTACTGAAACGGCCACAACAAATAAAGCTGGTGCAACGCGATATCCGCGCCCACGATAAGAAAAAAAATGTCCTGGTAGTCAAAGGCATGATTCTTAACGAAGCCGATGCAACTCAGAGCTTCCCTATCATGCAGCTCAGCATGCAAGACATTACCGGCCACACCATCACCGGCAGACGCTTCCTGCCCAAAGAATACCTGGCCAACACCCCAAACATTGACCGCGGCATTGGCACCAAACAAAGCCATCAAATCCAGCTTGAGCTGATCGACCCAGGCCAGGAAGCAGTCGGTTTCGAGTTCGAATTTCTGTAGAAAATTCCCCTTCAAGCCTTTTCCCACCCCCCTGTTTAGGAGTATTATCTTGCGTCCTGCCCTCGTTGGTACAATTACAGGTTAGCAATAACGTTATTCATCATGCAGATTGGCCCTTACACACTAAGCAACAATCTAGTTCTGGCACCGATGGCCGGCATCACTGATCGCCCCTTCCGCCAGCTCTGCAAACGCATGGGTGCAGGCATGGCCGTATCCGAAATGGTGTCATCAAACTCTCTGTTATGGGGCAGCGAAAAGACCAAACGCCGCGCCAATCACGAAGGTGAAACCGAACCAAAATCGGTTCAGATTATGGGTGCCGACCCAGCATTGATGGCTGAGGCGGCCCGTTATAACGCCGACAACGGCGCCCAGATCATCGATATCAACATGGGTTGCCCAGCCAAAAAGGTCTGCAATGTCGCCGCTGGCTCTGCATTATTGCAGCACGAAACCCTGGTCAAACAGATTCTCGAAGCGGTGGTTGGCGCAGTCAACATACCGGTCACCCTAAAGATTCGCACCGGCTGGGACACCGCCAACCGCAACGGCGTCAACATCGGCCGCATTGCCCAGGAATCCGGCATCCAGGCCCTGGCCGTACATGGCCGCACCCGTGCCTGCGCCTACCGTGGCGAAGCCGAATACGACACCATCGCCGCGATTAAACAAGCCATCGCCATCCCGGTAATTGCCAACGGCGACATCACCAGTCCGGAAAAGGCTAAATTTGTACTTGAGCGCACCGGTGTCGATGGCATCATGGTTGGACGCGCCGCCCAGGGTCGGCCGTGGATCTTCCGCGAGATCGAGCACTTTCTCAAAACAGGTGAAAAACTGCCGGAACCATCCGTCATGGAAGTGCGCGACATCCTGATCGGCCACCTGCACAATCTCTATGATTTTTACGGCGAGCACACCGGCGTGCGCATGGCTCGCAAACACATCTCGTGGTATAGCAAGGGCCAGCGTAACGGCGGCGCCTTTCGCCAAGCAGTCAATCGCGTCGACAGCATTGAAGAACAATTGAAAATGACCGAGGAATTCTTTGAGCGTGTACAACAGGACATACAACAGGCAGCCTGAAATGACCGTAGTGAGCAACGACGCGCCCAGGCCGTTTAAAGAGCGCCGTAGACAGCCGCTTCGCAATGCAGCCCATGTCGCCCTAAATAACTATTTTGACGACCTGGAAGGTGAAGAACCAGGCGGCAATCTGTATGAGATGATGATAGGCGAAGTCGAACAAGCCCTGTTCAGCGCCATCATGGAACGCTGCCGTGGCAACCAGTCAAAAGCGGCCGAAATTCTCGGCATTAACCGCAGCACCCTACGCAAGAAACTTCGCCTTTACGGCCTGCTGGATTAACAACACAACCTCCGCGTCGTCCGAATGAAATAAATTCGGTCGAGCAATATTTTTTTATCGTTATTGGACACAACAACATTATGGCCAGCATCAAACGTGCACTCATCAGTGTTTCCGACAAAACCGGCATCGTAGAATTTGCTCAAGCACTGAGCGATATGAATGTCGAGATCCTTTCAACCGGCGGCACCTACAAACTGTTGGCCGACAGCAACATCGATGCAACCGAGGTCTCAGACTACACCGGCTTCCCGGAAATGATGGATGGCCGAGTCAAGACCCTGCACCCCAAGGTACACGGCGGCATTCTCGGTCGTCGCGGCATTGACGATAACATCATGGCCGAACACGGCATCAATACCATCGACATGGTGGTGGTCAATCTCTATCCATTCACAGCAACTGTTGCCAAACCTGATTGCGACCTGGAAACCGCCATCGAAAACATCGACATCGGCGGCCCAACCATGGTTCGCGCCGCCGCCAAAAATCACAAAGACGTCGCCATCGTCACTGACGCCACCGATTACGGCGTCATTCTCGATGAGATGCAGGAAACTAACGGCGCCCTGAGCTTTGAGACTCACTTTCACCTTGCCTCCAAGGCATTTGAACACACCGCCGCCTACGACAGCGCCATCGCCAACTATCTTGGCAGCATCAGCGACGGTGGTCACAGCAATAAAGATCGCAATACTTTTCCCCGTACCTTTAGCGCCCAGTTCATCAAGATGCAGGACATGCGCTACGGTGAAAATCCGCACCAGCAGGCCGCCTTCTATATCGAAAGCCAGGCCCACGAAGCCAGCGTTTCCACTGCAATACAACTTCAAGGCAAAGAGCTGTCATTCAACAACATCGCCGACACCGACGCAGCTTTGGAATGCGTTAAACAGTTTGATCAACCTGCCTGCGTCATCGTCAAACACGCCAACCCTTGCGGTGTATCGATTGCCGACAGCCAGCTGGAAGCCTATGACAACGCCTACAAGACCGACCCAACCTCGGCCTTTGGCGGCATCATCGCCTTCAACCGTAAACTGGACGCAGCAACCGCCAAGGCCATCGTCGAACGCCAGTTTGTTGAAGTCATTATCGCCCCCAGCGTCAGCGATGAAGCTATCGAAATCATTGCCGAAAAGAAAAATCTCCGCCTGCTGGCCTGCGGCCAATGGGGTGGCAATCAGGCAGAACTGGACTACAAACGCGTTACCGGTGGTTTATTGATCCAGACCCGCGACAACGGCATGGTCAGCGTTGAAGACCTGAAGGTAGTCAGTAAACGGACCCCCAGCGAACAAGAGCTGAAAGATCTGGCGTTTTGCTGGAAGGTAGCCAAATTCGTCAAGTCCAACGCCATTGTCTATGCCAACAACGGCATGACCATTGGCGTCGGTGCCGGCCAGATGAGCCGCGTCTATAGCGCCAGGATCGCCGGCATCAAGGCCGCCGACGAAGGCCTGGAGGTAAAAGGTTCGGTGATGGCCTCGGATGCCTTCTTCCCTTTCCGTGACGGCATTGATGCCGCAGCGGCAGCAGGCATTAGCGCCATCATCCAGCCGGGCGGATCGATGCGCGACGATGAAGTCATCGCTGCCGCCAACGAACACGGCATGGCCATGCTGTTTACCGGCATGCGTCACTTCCGCCATTAATCACAAAACGTGACACATAAAAAAGCCCGCATCAGCGCAATGCTGTTCACTTAAGCATTGCACCTAGCGAAAGGCTCTAAGAAAATCCGGTATTGACTCTTCGATACCGGATTTTTTTATGTCTCTGCAACAGAATTTGTTTGATATTGACGCGCTC
>Ga0316192_10001005_pt1 | contig 20693 bp, 18 predicted proteins | sample MerIslwburrow_MG_FD_204931 | JGI IMG/M metagenome (GOLD analysis project Ga0316192, IMG submission 204931) | Coastal sediment microbial communities from Maine, United States - Merrow Island worm burrow | ecosystem: Environmental > Aquatic > Marine > Coastal > Sediment | place: USA: Maine...
CTCGCTCGCCTCCCCAACATCGATCTCTCGGTAATGTACCAGAAATCTAACGCCGAGAACCTGCCAAATTTGGGGTTGATTTAGAGCATATCATTAATTTTGGCGGACTACGGATTACCTCAATTATCATTTTATGCGACACCATTTGTGCGTTAACTTTATAACATTACCAATGCGATGATATTCACGTCTGGCAAATCGCCCTTTATACTATTTACGAAATAAGACATGAAGGGATCACCTAAAATGTTAAATCATCATTTTATTAGTTACTCAGGAGCAGACGCATATGATTTTGCCGTCAAGCTATGTGATGAACTGATCGCTGGTCCTCCAGAAATTTCGGCATGGCTGGATAAGCGTGAAATTAAACCAGGGCGAGATTGGGATGACCAAATTGTTAAGGCTATTCGCACTTGTTATAGTTTGATTTTCGTTATGACACCGGACAGCGTTGAAAGCGAGTCGGGTTGTAAAAACGAATGGACTCGCGCGATGAAGTATAAAAAACCCATTACCCCTATCTTGTTGCACGAAGATGCAGAAACGCCATTTCAACTGGAAAATCGACAGCACATCGATTTTATAGGCGATTTTGAAACAGCTTTGGCCAAGCTCCGCATCCATATACAATGGTTGGATTCACCAGAAGGCAAAATAAATGCACTTAAGGCTCGTTTAGCGGATGCACGTCGTGACCTGCGCAGAACAGAAGATTCAGTTAAGCAAATACGTATTCAGGACGACATCGAGTCTCTGAAAAAACAAATAGCAGATCAAGAGCAGATTGTTGCAGATCCAGAAGCTGCAAGGAAACGCGTTGAAGAAAGTATCGCAACTGGTATGGAGCGGGAACGTCAACCGAAGCAACCGATCAGTGGCGTCACCAAAACTAAATTTATTAACCCTCCACCGGGACAGGCGCCGACCTACTTTCAAGACCGTTTTCATGAAACCAAACTTGTCGGAAAATTTCTGGAAAATGATGTCGAACGTCTCATCACCATCGTCGGCCGAGCTGGTGTTGGTAAAACAGCCATGGTATGTCGCCTGCTTAAATCTTTAGAAGGGGGGCGATTGCCAGAAAATGGCGAAAATCATAACGGTGGTAATAAACTCAAGGTCGATGGCATCGTTTATCTAAGCGAAAGAGGTTCACGGAAAGTTAATTTCCCCGACATCTATTATGACCTCTGCCGTCTACTGCCTGATGATTTGGCACGAGATATGGATAGCGTTTACCGGGATACAACTGCCAGCACTTCTGAGAAAATGAATGCTTTATTGCGAGTTTTTCCGGAAGGTCGCTTCATCGTTCTGCTGGATAACTTTGAAGACAAGGTGGATACTAAGACTCTAACTATCAAAGATGATGATGTAATGGAAGCCCTGACAGCGCTTTTGACCTCTGCACCCCATGCGGTTAAGATGATTCTAACCACACGGATAGCCCCGAAAAAACTAACCCTTGTTGAACCCGCAAAGCAGCGACGTCTTGATTTAGACGAGGGATTGGAGTCACCTTACGCCGAGAACATCTTACGTGAAATGGATATGGATGGGAAGGTTGGTTTAAAAGAGGCTTCAGATGAAGTTCTTTATGAGGCGCGCAAGCGAACAAATGGTTTTCCGCGTGCTCTGGAGGCCCTCTTTGCCATCCTGTCGGCTGACCGTGACACATCCCTTGCAGAAGTTTTAACCGATGCGGAAAAACTGCTGCCGGAACATGTTGTGGCAGAAATGGTTGGCGAGGCCTACAGCAGGCTTGATAGCGAGGCCCAGATGGTCATGCAGGCACTGGCGATTTATGGTCGGCCGTTATCCAATGTGGCCGTGGATTACCTCCTGCAGCCATATACTGAAGGAATTGACAGCGCCAAAGTTTTAAAGCGTCTCGTCAACATGCAGTTTGTACGTAAAGAGGCAACGCATTATTATCTTCACCCGGTTGACCGCGAACACGCCCTATCGTGTATCCCGAAAGGTACGCCTGATGACCGGATCATTTCTACCCACTTATCGAAAACAGAGATTGAAGCCACAAGTGTCTTCAGTCAATATGGACTCCTCGACCGAGGTGCGCATTTCTACCGGGAAACACGCCTGCCCCGTGAGGACTGGAAAAACCTTAATGATTTGGCCCCGCAACTTGCCGAGATTGAGCTACGTCTTCAATCCCAAGATTATGATACAGCATTAGGTGTGCTCTTAGAAATTGATTTCTCATACCTGATGTTGTGGGGCCATGCACGAATAGCCCGTGAGTTTCATCAACGGTTGCAGGGGAAGATTGAAGATGAAAATCTTAAAATAGACTCCCTGAACAATTTAGCCAGTTGTCATTTCAGTCTGGGCGACTATCAGAAAGCGATTGAGCATTTACAGCAATCTTTGGATATCGCCCGGGATATCGGGGACCGCGAAGGCGAGGGAGCCAACCTGAACAATTTAGCCATTTGTTATCAAGATCTGGGCGACTATCAGAGAGCGATAGAGCATCTCCAGCAATCTTTGAATACCAATCGGGAAACCGACGACCGCTTGGGCGAGGAAGCCAGTCTCGGCAATTTAGGCAGTTGTCATTTCAGTCTGGGCGACTATCAGAAAGCGATTGAACATTATCAGCAATCTTTGGATATCGCCCGGGATATCGGCGACCGCGAAGGCGAGGGAAAATCCCTCGAGAGTTTAGGCAATTGTTTTGGAAGCCTGGGCGACTATCAGAAAGCGATTGAACATTATCAGCAATCTTTGGACATCACCCGGGGAATCGGCGACCGCCGGGACGAGGGAATCAGGCTCGGTAATTTAGGCAGTTTTTATCATAGCCTGGGCGACTATCAGAAAGTGATTGAGCATTATCAGCGATCTTATGATATCGCCCGGGAAATCGGCGACCGCCGGGGCGAGGGAATCAGCCTCCACGGCTTAGGCGGTTATTTTAACAGTTTGGGCGACTATCAGAAAGCGATTGAGCATCACCAGCAATCTTTGAATATCGCTCGTGAAATCGGCTACCGCCGTGGCGAAGGAAACTCCCTCGGCGGTTTAGGCGGTTGTTATGACAGTCTGGGCGACTATCAGAAAGCGATTGAACATTATCAGCAATCTTTGGATATCGCCCGGGATATCGGCGACCGCGAAGGCGAAGGAAACTCCCTCGGCGGTTTAGGAGGTTGTTATGACAGTCTGGGCGACTATCAGAAAGCGATTGAACATTATAAGCAATCTTTGGATATCGACCGGGAAATCGGCGACCGTCGAGGACAGGCACACTCTCTCAGCAATTTAGCCTGTTCCTTGTTGTTTTTGGGCGACACGAATCTCGCTCATGTGCACCTCAATGCTGCTGCGGAAATTTGGGAGGAAATGGGCCCGCCTGGCGTGGTAAAACCACATGTCGTTCTCAGTATTGCTTTGCTGAAGTCTGACCAATACCATGAAGCTAAAACGAATCTCGAAAAAGCTTTACGACAAGCTGATTACTTTCTTGAGCAGGCCAATCGGGTTGAAACAATCGATTCAAAAGCACTGGCGTTGTGCGGCTTGGCCGTCTGTAATCATGATATGATAAATGCTGAAAGAGCAAAAGCAGCATTTATTCAAGCAAGGGCAATCACCAAAGCAAAAGGACGGGTGGACGAGGTTCTCAAATTCTTTGATCTAATTGTGGAGTTTGACGATAAAAATCTTTTGCTTGGATTGCGTGAGGTAGCAGCGGGTGCGAATAATTCATGATTCTTACATTCCCGTGCTAACGAGTTGCGAGAACCATATTGCCTGCCCCGTTTTTTTGATAACTCCAACCATGTTTCAATTATTCGAGGCTATGAAGATTTAAGATATCCTCAATCTCAGTTTTCAGAGCACAGCAGACGGTAACTGCTATATATTTATAATTAAACTAGTATGTTAAACGTTATGATACTCAAAAGTTATATGAAATTCTTCTAAATTCCAGGTAGCCGCCGTCGTATTCGTACCGTTCGATTTTTAGATTTTCATTTGTTTCGCACGATTTAAATAAAATGAACCATTTGGTATATTCATTTTCAAGAAAATGTACCTTTGGGTAATATTGTTATTTGGATACCACTGGGGCATTATTGAAAGTTTTGTACTGATTTTTCTTTTGCGCGTTGACGAAAGCCAAAGAAAAAAGCAAGAACACCGGTCATACAACTGTCAATTATCGGGGCCCTGGGACTTGCCAACCATTCAATACTTGTGTATTGCGTAAGCAGTTGACTCCACATTTTTCCGTAAGATAAGCAAGGCCATCCAACCGGCAAACGGTCTTAACGCCCCGTTCATTTGGCGGATCAACCAGGAAGAATTCTGTGTCCGCATCTGTACCATTGCCCATTTACGCGCGCTTTTTAAATCTTCGGCATCTAATTTATCAAGTACTTTATTTTGTGTATGATAGACTAGGCCAAAAAGCGTACCAACAAAGGTAACCATAACCACAAAGACGGTAACGATAACCGATTTTGACACCTTCGCTTCTATGCCTTCCCAAATACGGCTTAGGGTTCGGTTGGTCATCCGGTCTTTAAACTTGGTCAACTCTTCCAGTTGTTTGTCAATACGCGGTACGTCCGTACAGTCCTTACAGTCCATTTCCTCCCCCAATTGGGCAAGTCTATCAAGCTTCGTTACCCATTGCGCGTATTTCTGCTTCAGTCTTCGGTTAGCCCCGAATCAGCGTCAAGATAGAAAAACTCAACGCCGGGGTCCGTCGGATAAACAACTATTGCCCCGTCACCGTCGCTTAATTTATCGCCGTCGATTGCTTTTAAGGCGGTCATGGCCGCCGCTTCACTTGCACCTGATGCGCCCCAGCCTTTAGTGGTCATATTTTTTATTACTCCAATATTTGAATTAATTGTATTTGTATGATGAATATGTGGGGGATGGGGAAAGTCGGAGGGATTAGAGGATGCCGAATACCGGGTTCCGGATTCCTGATCCCGGATGCCGAGGAAATATAGGGGGAAAGGCCAGATGCCGGCTCCAAGTCAATTGGGTTATAAAATTGTTATCTGATGCATGAAAAGGGAGCTATATCGTTTTACCACTTTTATGTTGTCGATTCACGTGAAAATGTGTTATACATATTTACGTGAAAAATATGAGGAGATTTGAAACCATGGAAAACCAAAATGTGACGTTATCCATCCCACGGACACTATTAAAACAGGCCAAGATCATTGCTGCTATCCAGGATAAATCTCTCAGCCAACTCATGCGGGAATCTCTCGAAGAAAAGGTAAGAGAAGAGGCGGATTATAAAAAAGCCAGAACAAGGCAAATTAGACTTCTCAAAAAAGGACTGGATTTAGGCACCGAGGGACACGTGAAAATCAGCAGGAATGAACTCCATGCCAGAACATAAAGCATTTATCGATACCAACATCATCATCTACGCTTATGATGTGACTGCTGGAAAGAAACACGAAACCGCCAGAATAATCATAACCGACCTGTGGGATTCTGGGCTTGGTGTCCTCAGCACTCAGGTGCTTCAAGAATTTTTTGTCAATGTCGTTCAGAAAATACCCAAGCCGGTAGATAAACAGCAGGCTAAAGAGATTGTTAGAGACTTTTTAAAGTGGCATGTTGTTGTCAACACTGGAGATTCCATCATTGATGCAATTGATATTTGTTTAAGATTCGAGTACTCATTTTGGGATTCTATGATTATAGAAGCGGCCATCAAGGGCGGTGCAACAGTTCTAATATCAGAAGACCTGCAAGACGGTCAGGTTATTAGTGGTGTCACAATAAAAAATCCTTTTTAATACCTCTCTAAAAGCAGTCAATAGCTTGCCGATATATTTCATAGCGATGTTCCGGTTGGCCATAAGGTTCAACAGATCCGCCATCTGTGGACCCCTCAGCCAGCAGGGCCTCGAACCGTTTCAGAAGCGCTATCATTTCCTTCCACCAGCCCAGGGAATCGCAAAGCCAGCCTCTTGAAAGCAATAACTATCCTCGCCTTTTCATCTTACAATCCGCTCCAGTTGCTTTGCTCGCGCCCAACCCCGTTTATCTTTTGACAGGTGCAGCAGTACCCAATCCCCCTCGGAGCGTTCATGATCCACAATGGTCCCTTCATGAATTTTGAAAAGGGCGGTATCGCCTGGATCAGGACCGGCCCGTACCTCGACTTCATCAGACAATACGACGGCACGATTATCCGTGGTAAACTGGTACCATTTCAACGCCAGTGCGCAACCACCGATGCCGATAAATATGACCAGGAAAATAGATAAATAGAAGGACCATTCTGTTTTTTTGTATAATCTGGTGCCAAGTATGAAAAAGAAGAAAAGGTTAAAAATAGTAAAAACCCAAAAAGCTTCATACAGATTCAAACTATCAAGTCCTAGAAAGTCGGCCAGCGAAAACGTTTGAAGGTCGCCGACGGCATCCACGGCCTGATTTCTGGCATGTGAAAGATTAAAAATAAGATCGTCGTCTCTGGGAATCAAAAGACGGGCTCTTTCAAAAAACAGTATCGCTTTTCCAAGATCTCCAAGGCGATAATAGGCCTTTCCGAGATTATAGAAAATATGGCCGTTTTCTATTCCATATAGTGTTTTTTTATTTGTATAAATTAGGGAGACAAACAGGTAAGTTATCTGAACTTGAGAGGTCCCGCTTTCACGAGAAACATAATTTCACCTCCATAGCAAAATAAAATTTAACTAATTAATTTAATAATGAAAAAGTGGCAAAATTATTCATGTAAAACCAGCTATTCGGTATGGTTAGCACGAATTTATTCACTGAAAATCAGATGTCAATATACCCCCAAAAACTCAGAACTACTGATGTGTCGTAAAATCTGATGCAACACAAATGTCTGTGGTTGAGCCAACAACACTGAATCTCGGGCGAATCGTTCTGAATTTTATTTCTTATCTTTTATGGGTCATATTACCAAAACAAAGGGTGTCGCTATAAACCGGTGGATGTTTCGTTGCAATATCCACTGGCGTCGATACTAGCTTTTTATTGATTTAACCTGCCCGGCGGATTTAATCCATCCAAGCACCGCCATTCACATTAATTGATTCGCCGGTAATAAAGTCCGCTGAAGACGAGGAAAGAAAGAGGACAACTTTCGCTACGTCATCAGGTGTCTGCAAACGCGATAGGGGCGTATCGTCCACATACAGACGCTCGATTTCCTCATGCTTCAAACCCCTCAGTTTTGCCTCCCAGGTTATTTCGCGCTCCTGCATGGATGTTCGAACATATCCCGGGCAGACGGTGTTAACGGTGATGGCGTGCTCGGCCAGTTCGCCTGCCATGGCTTGGGTCAAACCGACCACTGCAAATTTAGAGGCGACATAATGGGATAGATAGGGCGCATTGCCGCGCTTGCCTGCCATACTGGCGATATTGATGATTTTGCCTCGAATCCCCTGTCCGGGATCCATGGGCTGCGTGACCATGACCCTGGCCGCGGCCTGGGAACACAAAAAGACCCCCTTAGCGTTGACACCCATGTTGGTATCCCATTCTTCCTCGCTCAAATCAAGCAGACGGTTCATGGAACTGACGCCGGCATTGTTGCACCAGACGTCCAACCGGCCCCAGCGGTTAACGACGGCTGCCACGGCAGCTTCGGCATCGATCTTTTTAGTAACATCCAGTTTCACAGAGAAGGCTTCACCGCGAGATGCTGTGATTTCAGCGGCAACCTTCTCGGCACTGCTTATATTGATATCAGAAACAGCCACCGACATACCAGCCGCAGCCAATGATAAGGCAATTGTCCGCCCAATCCCGTCTCCTGCACCCGTTACCGCCGCAATTCTTTTTCCATCTGAAGCCATCTTATAAACTCCCGTGTTAGCATTCCCGTCATGGGGTTTTTCAAATTAAAATGGAAATTCCTATACTTTCGAGTTACGTTTCATTTCCGCGGATTCGACGCGCCCTTCTTTCCCTTGGCCTTCGGTGTCGGAACACTTTTGCCGTACCCCCAGATCTTTCGGTGGTAGTCTGTAAAGTGCGGCGGGTAGTCGTGCTTGGCGATATGCACGTCGATGAGCACGGGTTGGTCCCGATGGTTGGCTTTCACCGCAGCCTTCAGGGCCGCATCCACTTTGGCGGGATCTGTAACCTTTATCCCCTTACAACCCTGTGCCCTTGCCAGTTTGGCAAAATCGGGCGAAACCTCGAAATTTGTAGCAACCTCGGCCTGCCTTTCAAGCTTCTGAATATATTGCGGCCAGCCGAGGGCCCGGTTGTTGAGAACGACCCAAGTAACGCCGCATCGGAGCTCTGCAGCCGTGGCAAGCTCCATCATGGCCATCTGCATGGCGCCGTCGCCGCAAACGCAAATCACATTTTTCTCGGGCAGGGCCATCTTGGCGGCGATAGCGCCGATGACGCCCATGCCCATGGCGGTTTGTTCGGCCATGGGCACACAATCACCGGCATCTTGCACCTGATAATAGGGCCAGTAGTACGTCCACAGATCGGCACCACCGTTTTCATGAACCATGATCGTGTTGCGACCGAAAATCCGATTGATAGCGCCCACCACCTGACGGGACCGGATCGGCCGGGTTTGCTTGGCGACTTCTTTGGCAACACGTTTTAGCAGCTTGTTCCTGGATGCAGCCACCGACTTTTCCCGCACACGCTTGGAGGGCAGGCTGTGCCCATCGAGTGCGCCGGCAAGATCGTCCAGTGCCAGTGCAGCATCGCCGAGCAACGCGACATCGGGCCTCAGATTCATTGCCATCGCCTCGGGTTGAATATCAATTTGAATGAAGCGCGCTTTCCGCGGCCATAACCGCCAACTACCCGTCGAGAAGTCTTCCAAACGCGAACCGACGGCGAGGACTAGATCGGCATCGTCAAAATAGCGCCGGCCCGCCTCGGTAAAGTACAGACCCACCTGGCCCAGGGCCAGGTCGTGGGTTTCGGGAAAAATTCCCCGGCCGCCCGGTGTGGTGAATACAGGCATACCGAGCTTTTCAGCGAGATTATGGATTTGGGCAAAGGCGCCGGCACTGACTGCGCCGGATCCGCATATGGCCAGTGGTTTCTTGGCAGCGGCCAGGAGTTTTGCGGCTGCCTCCACGACTTCTTTCTCAGGTCGGGAGCGGTGGCGCGGCAAAGATGGCTGATATTTCGACATCGTCGTCTCTCGGAGGGCCAAATCGGACGGGATGTCGACAAACACTGAGCCGGGGCGTCCGTTCTTTGCAAGCGAAAATGCACGCTGCATGACCCAGGGCGTCGTCTCAGGCGCCACGATCCGTGTTGCCCACTTGGTCACCGGTCGCATCATCGGGACCGAATCCAGTTCCTGGAAGGCGCCCCTGCCGTCGGTCGTCGTTGGCACACCGTTGGATAGGGCAATTACCGGTAGAGATCCGGATGTCGCTTCCAGAAGTGCCGTCACCAGGTTGGTGATGCCGGGGCCCGGATTGCCATAACACACCGCCGGCTTTCCGGTTACGCGGGCATGGGCGTATGCGCAGGCAACGCCAGAATGTTCGTGACGTACCAGCACGTTTTGGATATTGCTGTGACGGGCCAGGTCATCGACCAGGTGGGTCGGATTGCCCGATAGTCCGAATATGCGTTCGACGCCTTCGGCGACAAGCGCCTCTACAACCATGCGCCAAGGTGACTTTTTCATCAAGAGTCCCTCCTAATAGCTATCGTTGAGCGGGTAATGGTAACAGATGTAATTTTCGATTTCGCTGACGACGATGCTCACCGACGTGGCACCGGAATAACCTGGCCGCTTTCTTTCTCGAACAGGTGCATCAAATTCATATTGGCGTAAAGTCTCAGGCGCGATCCGATCTGTGCGGAGAAAGCACGTTCCAGACGTGCTGCTATTTCCTTGCCGTCCGGCAGGCTGACGATCAACACAGTCTCCGGCCCCAGCGCCTCGACGGTTACGACATCGACATCCACCGGCACATGATTCTCGTCGGCCGGTTCGGTATGCAAATCCTCCGGCCGAATACCTAAGGTGCAAGTCTTGCCACGATGCGCACCGTATGAATCTGCGAAGCTATCCGGAACAGGCAGACGGGTGCCGCCCGCCTCGATGACAAGGCCCGCTTCCGTCTCATTCAACACAGCATCGATCAAATTCATCGACGGGCTGGCCAAAAATCCGGCAACAAAGGCGTTGGCAGGATTGCGGTAAACCTCGAGCGGATGACCGATCTGAACGATGCAGCCACTCTGCATGATGCAGATGCGCTCGCCCATGGTCATGGCCTCCACCTGGTCGTGGGTGACGTGGATGATCGTCGTGGCCAATTCTTGATGCAGCTTTATCAGCTCCGTGCGCATGGATGTGCGCAGCTTGGCGTCAAGGTTCGAAAGCGGTTCGTCGAATAAATAGGCGAACGGCTGACGCACCATAGCCCGGCCTAAGGCGACGCGTTGCTGCTGGCCGCCGGACAGCTCACGCGGCTTGCGATCCAGCAATTCACTGATGCCTAGCAGTTTGGCTGTATGCGCGACGCGTTTTTCGATTTCGGGCTTCGGGGTCTTACGCAGTTTCAAACCGAAGGAAAGGTTGCCCGCCACTGATTTATGTGGATAGAGCGCGTAATTCTGAAACACGATGGCAAGATCCCGATCGGCCGGATCGACATCGTTAATCCGCTTGCCGTCCATAATAATGTCGCCGGAGGTTACTTCCTCGAGCCCGGCAATCATGCGCAGCACTGTCGTCTTGCCGCAGCCTGACGGGCCGAGCAGCACCATGAACTCTCCATGATTGACTGTCAAGTCAACATTATCCACCGCAACGATATTTGAGCCGAAGATTTTGGAAACACCTTTTAAAACGATTTCACCCACTGTGAATGTCTTTCTATTTAAACGATCGCATATAGCGATAAAGATATGAAGTCAGCGCCAGTATCAATATGAGGAGCGCCACCGACATTGCCGAGGCGCGGCCGATATCAAGGCCGAAAAATGCGGCGCGATAGATAAAATAGCTGATCAGATCTGTCGCAACTCCCGGCCCACCCTTGGTCATGATGTAGATGATGTCAAATGTCTTGATCGCGAAGATGAACCGCAAAAGCAAGGCGATAAATATCACCGGGCGCATCAACGGCAGGGTGATGTGGATAAAGCACAAACGCGGAGAAGCGCCATCCATGCGTGCCGCCTCGTATGGCTCACGGGGCAGTGACGAGAGTCCGGCCAGCAATAGGATCACCATAAACGAGATCTGATGCCAAATATCGACCAGAACCACGGTCCAGAAAGCAGTTTTTGGATTGCCCAGCCAATTGATTGGGGCGATACCGCCCAAACCGATCACATAGTTGACAATGCCCAGTTCGGAGTGAAGCAGCATACGCCACATCAGGCCGACCACCACCGGGTTGATTAGCAGCGGTGCCAACAGGATGATATAATAAAAACTCTTGAACCGGGTGACGGCGTTCATCGCCACCGCCACCGCCATGCCGAGAGAAAACTCAATGACCACCGAGGCGATGACAAATTTAAGTGTCACCCACAGGGAAGTGCCCAGGTACGCTTCTTCCAACATCCCCCGATAGTTTCCAAGACCGATAAAATTATCATAAGTCGGTTTGATCAAGGTGTAGTCGTAAAAACTCGTCAGTAGCGCATAACCCAGAGGAAAAACCACAACCGCCAAAAGAACGGAGAGACCGGGCATCACGAGCACTCGCCCAAAACGCCTGTCCCTCCGTTTGATGGGTGTTGTCTTTTTCAAAAACCAATACCTGATGCTGCTCGGCTTAAAGCCGGATTACTTGGAGAGTTTGCCATCTTTAATCAACAGCTTCCTGAAGGCTTCAGCCGAGGCATCCAGGGCTTCCTTGATATCCTTTTCGCCGGTGGCGGCAAGGTTGAGCTCCCGGCCCATTTCTTCCACGAGCTGCGTGGTGTAGGTAAACACCGGGAATTGCTGGGCGCCGGCCAGGATTTCTCCCAGAATCGGATAATAGCTGCGAGCTGCAACGACATCCGGGTCGACAAATATTTTCGTCTGAGTGGGAGCACCGCCCAAGAGCGCACGCTTCTTGGCGATCTCATAAGACTCTACCCACTTGAGAAATTTCCAGGCAGCTTCCTTGTTCGGACTGGACTTCGGAATGGCCCACCCCCAGGCTCCGTTCAAACCGCCCCCGGGATTGGGCGTAATGGCGACCTTGCCGACCACCTTCGAAGACTCGGGATCTTCGAATCCGGCGAACATGATATTGAAGGTCTGCAAGCTAAATGCCTTGCCTTGCGCCAAGACGTTGAAGCCTTCATCGAAGCAATAGCTCTCGGACCCGGGAGGGCTAAATTTTTGGAGTGCTTCGCGATAAGCAGTTAAAGCCGCCACACCGGCGGCGCTGTTAAGGGTCGGGTTCCAATTGCTGTCGTTGTATTGACCGCCCAGAGCGTAGAGATAGTTTGACCACTGCATGGATATGCAGTCACCGCGCTGACCCTGGATAACAGTACCGAACATATCGGTCTTGCCGTCGTTGTTTGTATCGCGTGAGAAAAATTCGACCTGCTTCCAGTATTCGTCCCAGGTCTTCGGAATTTCCAAGTCCATGTCGTACTTTGCTTTAAATGCCGCCTGCTCCTTCGGATCTTCGAGCATGTCTTTGCGGTAGATGATGGCCATTGAGTAGTTGTAGAAGGGAAGCATGTAGAGGTTATTGTCAACGCGTCCCACCAATTCGATCAACTTCGGCACGTAGACGCCGGTATCGAAGTTGTCGCGTTTGACCAAATCGTCCAGCGGCATCAGCCAGCCGGCTTTGGTGAATTCTCCGACCCAATAGAAGTCAACGACGATGGCATCGTAGCTACCCTTCGGTGAAATTAGCTGCGGCACCAGCTTCGAATGCATATCGATATAGCTGATCACCTCCATATCAACGTCGATGCCGGTCTCTGCCTTGAACTGTGGCAGAAGCTCCTGAATGTAGCGGGTGTCGGGTACGGATTCCATCAGAAGTCGAATGGATTCGGCTTGAACGAGGCCTCCTATCAACAAAAATACGGTTACCACCAAAAATAGACGTTTCAACATATGCCCTCCTTTCTTTGAAAATGAGACTGGTTTAATTGCTCGGTTCTGCCTTCCTTTGTCAGATGTATTACTTCAGTGCCCCCAGAGACAGGCCCCTTATCAAGTGGCGTCTCATAAACGGTAACAGGAAAAAAACAGGTAAAACCGCACATATGGCCGCGGCTGAGAGTAACGCAATCTCCACGCCGCGATGGGTCTGGAAAGACGATAGACCGACCGGCAGGGTGCTGGCCTGGGCTCCGCCCAAGATGAGTGCGAACAAAAACTCATTCCAACTTAGAATAAAAGATAAAAGCCCGGCTGCAAGCATCCCCGGCGCAGCCACAGGCAAGGTGACATGCAGGATCGCCTGCAGGCGCGTGGCGCCGTCGATACGCGCCGCCTGTTCGAGAAGAATGATGTCGCCTTCGAAAAAGGATACCAGCAACCAAGCCAGAAACGGCAGGCTGATGGTGACGTGGGCGATGATCAGACCGGGCAACGTGTTGAGCAACGATGTTTTTAGGAATAAATTAAACAGCGGCAGAACTAGAATGACCGGCGGCAGCATCTGGCTCGATAAGGTGACCAGGCGTAGCGGCAATCCGCCTGTATTGTAGCGGGCGAAAGAATAAGCCATCAATGCCGCAAGAGGCAACGCCACAAGGGTCGAGCCGATTGCCACGGTCACGCTGTTCAGAAAATAATCGGAAAAGGGATGGACCGTAAATATCTCGACAAAATTGCGGATGTGCGGAATGCTCCATTCCGGCGGGATTTGGTAGGCTTGAAGCTTGTTTGTCAATGCAACGCGCAACAGCCAAAGCAAGGGGACAAGGATAATGCTGCAAAATACGATCAATACGATGTGGGGCAATATAGCGCTGACGACACGACGCATAACACGAATCCTCTTCACAGCCACAGATGGTATCAATTTTATCGTACTGCCTGCCGGGTCCCTTAACATAAATAGGTCAATGCCATTGCCTCAAACTGGGATACGGCTGAGATGTCTACCCCGGCGCATGGAACCATATAGATGTTTATTGTAAATTTCAAGCGATTTTTGGTTAAAAGATTTCAATTACACTCATTTCATGTTAGTTTCTATTTGTTAAAATCGCATCATATTTGCGAAGGATTTATCAAGCAGAATATTTTCGCCACCAAGACACGAAGTTAAATTATCATAAACAGTTTTTGTTTGTGTCTTTGTGCCTTTGCCTGCCCAGTGAAATATTTACCCCGTTGAATTTTGCAAATGATAAATCTATAGTAAACAACAAAGAGAAAGCTATTCAACGGGGCCGTAGTCCATTTCACCGGGTTGGCCACTCTATCCGGCTTACCCGGGTTGGATATGAGTGTTGTAAATTAAATTATGTGAGCCAATGCCTGTTTTTCTCGGACTCGATATCGGTACAACATCGACAATCGGCCTTTTGGCCGATGATGGAGACCGGATCCTGGCAACTGCCAAAAGGGAGGTGGAGTTGTCCTCTCCCAACCCCGGTTGGGCCGAAGAAGACCCAGGACAATGGTGGGCCAACGTCAGTGCTATCGTTCCGGAGCTTCTTGAAAAATCAGGGTGTCAAACCGGTGATATTTCGGCAGTCGGCGTCACCGGCATGGTTCCGGCCGTCGTCCTTCTGGATAAATCGCAGCAATTGCTGCGACCGTCAATTCAACAAAGCGACGGACGTTCCAGCGCCGAGGTGGCAGAAATCAAAGAAGAAATGGATCCGGCGTATTTCTTACAGCTCACGGGAAACGGCATCAACCAGCAACTCGTTGCGAACAAATTGCGCTGGATTGAGCGGCACGAAAACGATGTCTTTAAGCGAATTGCCACCGTCTTCGGATCTTACGACTTTATCAATTGGAAGCTCACCGGCAGCCAATTTATCGAGCAGAACTGGGCCCTCGAGGCCGGTTTCCTTTCCTTGGAAACCCGGAAATTGGCACCCGATCTCATTGCCCTTGGCCATATCGACCCTGCGGTCCTGCCACCCCCCAAGGCGTCGCATGAAATCATTGGCACCGTAAACCGGGAGGCGTCTTCGGCCACCGGGCTTGCCGAAGGTACGCCGGTGATCGCCGGCTGTGCCGATCATGTCGCTTCTGCTTATGTTGCCGGCGTCATTGACCCAGGCGACATCCTCATCAAATTCGGCGGCGCAGGCGATATCCTTGCGGCGACCAATCGGCTCCAACCCGACGACCGGCTGTTTACCGATTTCCACATCGTCCCGGACCTCTATATGCCAAACGGCTGCATGGCTACAACGGGCTCGCTGTTGAACTGGTTCGTTGCGGAATTCGCGGCCAACCTGCCGGACGAGGCCGGTTCGTGCTCAAGCTCCCACGCACGTCTCGATGCCTTAGCCGAAAAAGTACCCCCGGGCGCTAATGGGATCCTTGCCCTGCCTTATTTTCTCGGCGAAAAGACGCCCATCCACGACCCTTCGGCACGCGGAACCTTCACGGGTCTGAGTCTCAGCAACGATATCGGAGATCTTTGGCGTGCCCTTCTTGAAGGAACCGCCTTCGGCTTTCGCCACCATATTGATGTGCTACAGGATATCGGTTATCCGGTGCGTCGTATTTTCGCCTCGGACGGGGGAACCGCGAGCCGCGTGTGGATGCAAATCGCTGCAGACGTGTTGGGCGCACCGGTTCAACTGCTCGCCAATCATCCCGGTTCGTCTTTGGGAGCCGCATGGCTGGCCGGTATGGGAACCGGTACCGTCTCCGACTGGGCCGGTGTCAACCGTTTCATCAATAGCGGCTCTCTCATTTTGCCGAACCCGAAACATCATAGGGTCTATGACAAGCGTTTCGCCCACTATCGGGAGCTTTATGAACGGCTGAGCCCGCTATTTGTCAAAATGGCAAAAGAGACAGAAAGTTGAAGCGAAAATGAAATTAGTGTCACGCCTTCGTTTGACCCTTCAGGACGTTGCTTTCAAAACATTCAATATGACTTCAGTGATCAGTTTTTTTGTTGGAAATAATTAGTGTGTCTCCGACTTTTGCGACAACCCTCAAGGCACCATGTAAATTCTCAATATCTTCCCAGTCATCATATTTAATTACACAATAGGCCTTTTTGCCGCTATCCATATAATCCATTAATTGCTGTGGATTTTTAAGTAACTTACCGGTACGATCGGTATAGAATAAAAAGGAGGCCCTGGCTTTGTGGAAAAACTTGATGCTCTTTCCGGGTTCCATCAGCCTATCCAATTTAAGGGCCAATTCTTTAGTGGAGACAAGTGGGCCAAGCAGTGGTGCGATATAGATCAACACTAAAAGAAATAAGGTTGCCGTCATTCCGACAATTGAACCTATAAAGGCCTTGTACTTCTTTTTTGTGACCAACCCGATCGATATGAATGCACATCCTACAATCCAGACAACAAAAAAATTCACCAAGGACAGAGTTATTCCCGTGTCGGCTGTCAGCGAGCCGGGTGGAAACAGCAGCACGTATACCAGCGCCAGCGGCATAATGGCCGCAAAAGGAAGATATGAGAGAAACACCCATTTGTGAAGAATACGATTTGAGGCATAAAGAAGGTCATACCAGAGCACACCCACCAGCATTGCGGCGGCAGGAAATAATGGGAGAATATAGGTTCCGAGTTTTGAGCTTGCTATAGAAAAAAAGATAAAAATGACACCGAACCATATCAGCGCAAAAATTACGCCGTCACCATGCAAGGCCGCTTTTGCACGTATCGCTCGGTAAAGTGCCAGAGGTAAAAACAGGCTCCAGGGGAATAACCCGCCCATCAAAATTGGAATATAATAATAAAAAGGCCTCGGGTGGCGTGATTCCTGAGAAAGAAAGCTGCCGATGTTCTGTTTAAGAAAAAAGTATCCTATGTAGTCGGGATTTCTTAGGCTGATCAGAATATACCAGGGTGCTGCGATGGCTAAAAAAATTAAAAGGCCCCATCCGATCTGCATCTCTCTTAAAAACCGCAGCTGTCTGTTACAAATCAGAAACAGACCGATGATCATCATCGGGAGCACCGCCCCAACCGGTCCTTTGGCGAGAACCGCGAAGCCCAGTGCGGCGTATCCAAATAAGAAAGCAGGCTTACGATGTTTTTCATTTTTATATCCGACGAAAAACAGCGTCAACGCGAGGGTAACAAAAAAAGCCAAACTAATATCATGGACAACGGCTCTGGAAAGAACAATAAACTCGGCGCTGGTTGCCAATACCAGCGCACTTAGAAATGCCACCAGTAATCCGAACATGCACCTTGCCAGCCAATAGGTGATCATCACACATCCTAATCCTAACAGCGCTGCCGGCAATCGTGCCGCAAACTCGCTAAAGCCAAAAAGCAAAAACGAGATGGCGGCCAACCAATTATAAAGAGGCGTTTTGTCATAAAAATTTTCGGCGTTGTATCGGGGGGTTACCCAATCTCCGCTTAATACCATGTCCTTTGATGTAGAAGCATGCATCGCTTCATCGCTATCGCCCATCGGCATGGTTCCCAAACGGAAGAAATAAAGCAGCAGGCAAATGCTGATCAGGATAATTACAAAAAGCGTTTCTTTCTCCCAAAATGGATTTTCTGGCATGTTTTTACAGTATCAATTATAATGACTAACTACCACTTGGTTTAGTCAAAGAATCATATTGCGGTTCGTCTGTAGCCGGGAGCCTATTTTGGGCCGGAAAGGCAGCGGTTAATTTTTCACCTCGAACTTCTTTAACCACATAGGTGGGCCGCATTTTGCTCTCCTGATAGAGCCGACCCAAATATTCACCGATAATACCAAGGGAAATCAACTGGATGCCGCTGAAAAAAAAGATCGCTAAGATAAGGGTGGTGAAGCCACGTGCATCACCGGGGCTGTATCCGAAAATTTTATAATCTCCTATACGGGCAATTAAATAGACCAAAATGGCTAAAACCGACATTAAGGCAGTGATTAAACCCGTGAGGAAAATAATAGTCAATGGAGCGGTTGAAAAGTTAAAGATGCCATCGAAGGCCAGCTTTATAAGTTTTCGGAAGTTATATTTAGCATCACCCGCAGCACGAGCACCTCTTTCATAAACCAGGCCAGTTTGGCGAAAACCGGTCCATGCCCTGAGCCCTCGTATAAAGCGATTCCTTTCGGGTAGTGAATTAATGAGGTCGACAACGCGCCGATCCAATAAGGCAAAATCACCACTGTCAAGTGGAATTTCAACCCGGGCAAAAAAACGATATAGCCTATAAAAGACGTTGTAAGAGAGTCGTTTGAAGAAACCCTCTTTTCGTTTGGTGCGCACGCCGTAGACGACATCAAACCCTTCACGCCATTTGGTGACCATGGAGACGATCAACTCCGGAGGGTCTTGCAAGTCAGCATCAATGACAGCAACAATGTTGCCGGTCGCATAATCGAGACCCGCAGTGATGGCGGGTTGATGACCGAAATTTCGGGATAGCGAAATCACCTTCACTCTGCTCTCAGCATCTGCCAGGTCGAAAAGTATTTCTTCTGTTCGATCACGGCTCCCATCATTGACATAGACGATTTCAAGTTCGAAACTGATATTATCACCAAGGGCCTCGATCAGACGTCGATGGGTCAGTTCGAGGACTTCCTGCTCATTGAAGCAAGGCACAACGACCGAAAGGAGCGTAGGAATCCGTTTACTCATCTTTCCCCCTCAAACATCGAGCTGAGCTTGATTGACCTATCAAACCGCAAAACGAAAATGTGTCTGTCCTTGCCCACTTTAATAGACCCTATGAGCTGTCGGCCAAGGTCTTCAGGCTTCATCCGGAAAGGCCACCGCTTTTTCCTGACGAGGAGAATTTTGTTTGGATGCCTGGACATGTGATCGTAGAGGTCCTCCTCGTTCTCTATCAGTATGACGCGACGACCCGTATAAAAAGAAAAAGAGCCGAGTTCTGTCTCGCCAAAACGATAGGCGACCGGCGTGTCATCCGGGTCGATGAGGGCCGCGATTTTCAGCATGCCGGGGCGATGAGATACGACAGCGTCGGCGGCGGGAACATACAGAATAGCAATCTGGACGATTAAAAGACAAGGGGCAATCCAGAAGGCAGGCATGCCCAGTCCCCCCGGGTGGGCAAGAAGGTGACGGATCGATAAAAATCCAAGCACGGCGACCAGGCTGCCGGCAATGAAGCAGAACCAGGGGGAAGGATAGTCCGCATACCCAAGGAAATTGGCCAGCATCATTGCCGGAACGGCTAACAGCGAAAGGATTGGCCAACTCAAGCTCCAGATACGGCTTCCCAGAAGCTGCTCCCGGTTACCCAGGAAAGCAGCGAGCAAAATCGCAGCAGGAGGGAGCAAGGGGTAAGCATAGAGTTCACGCTTATTATCGGCGAAAGACAGCAGGATTAGGCCGACACCCGCCCAGCAGAGGATCAGGATCTCCATCCGCGTCAAATCTTTTTCCCAGCGCCGCAGGCGGTCAACGGCCTGGACGAGAAGCCACGGCGACCATGGCAGGGTAATCACAAAAAAACCCGGGAGATAGAACAAGGGCCCCTCTGCATGGTGTCCATGCGTGGAACCCAAGAATCTTCCGAGATTCTCGTGGAATATCCAGTACCGGAACGACTCCCCATTGTCATGCAGGGCCAGCGGAACGAGCCAGATTGCCGAGATCCCGGCGAAGGCGATCAGGCCGGCAATGTGCCAGGGGCAAAAAATCTGCCGCCATCCACGAACCCACAATAGGAACGCCAATATACCCGGAAAGATTAGCGCAATACCGATGACACCTTTGGAAAGGAATGCCCCCGCTGCAAACACCCAGACAAGAACTAAGTGCACCTTCCGTTCCCGTTCCTGGTATTCAACAAAAGCCCACCAGGATAGCGCGACGAAGGCAACCAGCGCCGTATCGACGAGAATAAAGTGGGATGCCTGCAGAAATCCGGCCATGCTGGCCAAGGCGGCCGAGGAGGCTAGAGCGATTCGTGCACCTCCTAAGACAAATCCGATCCGGGCGCAGGCGATCAAGGTCAGGAGCCCATAAAAGGCCGAGGTAATGCGAATCGTCCGCGCTGGCTCCCCCTTGAACAATTGGAAAATGGAAACGGCTGTCACATGATACAGGGGCGGCTTTTGCAGGAAGGGTTGCCCGTTTAACGTAGGGACCACCAAGTTTCCCGAATCGGCCATCTCCTTCACAATAGCGCCCACACGGTGTTCGTGGGGATTCCAGAGATCGTGGTCATAGATTAAGAGGCCGCTCACGGCGGTGATGAAAAGCACTACTAAAACAAGCGCGATTTTTCTGTCCCAAGCCTGTTCTTTTTTGAAGATCATGTTCTAAATCCGTTATGATACAGAGTCGATAGAGGCGACGGCCGATATTAAGATCCTGCCCCCAATCATATCACCATATTGATATATACCGAATTATTCCAGATATCAACGGTTTACTAAGAAGCCCATTCCCTAACTGTAATATCATTTGTTTGCAAGATTTTTCTTGCTCAAATCACTGATGAGCCTTAACACATCCTTGGCAACAATTTTTGTAAGGAGCCTTTCGGGAAAGGCTTGTTGAACGATGAATAGTTGGTTGGATTAAGTGGATCGTACAAACCGAATCAACCAATCATCCCAAGAA
>Ga0316192_10001006_pt1 | contig 20689 bp, 15 predicted proteins | sample MerIslwburrow_MG_FD_204931 | JGI IMG/M metagenome (GOLD analysis project Ga0316192, IMG submission 204931) | Coastal sediment microbial communities from Maine, United States - Merrow Island worm burrow | ecosystem: Environmental > Aquatic > Marine > Coastal > Sediment | place: USA: Maine...
CCGGCTGGCCGGAACGGTTGCAGACTCCCCTATCCCCCTAACCAGACTGCAGGAAGAGCAGTTGTGGGAGCGGGTCATCTCAAAAGACCTGAAAACAGAGGGCATTAAAGCAGCCTCGACTCGCTCACTTATCAGGGGCGCATCTGAAGCGTGGGGGCTGATACAGGAGTACCAGATACCGCTGTCAGAAATCGCCCTGGGTGGAGAAGAGGGTGAAGCGGTGGCACGCTGGATAAATGCTGTTCAAACAGCGGTAAAAAAACAGCAACCTGAACCAAGAATGCTGAGCAGTGAAACCGCGGCCCTGATTTCACGCACCCTTTCGAAATCGCTGTTACAGAGGCAACTCCCCAGGAGGGTCCTGCTTGACGGTTTTGAATCACTCACGCCCATGCAGCTGGAGATTCTCGAAAAAGTCGAAATTGCCGGCTGCCCGGTGAACTGTTTTGAAGAGGAGAGAACACTGTCCACCCAGACAGTCACACCTGCTGCCGATGAGATGGCTGAACAGGCTCATGTTGTAGTCCGCATCAAAAGCCTGCTGGATAAGAATCCACAGATGCGTATCGGCATTGCGACCGGCGAATCCTGTGAGACAACTTCACTACAGCGTCTTCTTGATCACACTCTGGTTCCGGAGTCATCGATCGACCCCGCATACGAATTTCAGGCTGTCAGCATAGCCGGTAGAAAAATGTCTGACATTCCGATGATACAACAGCTTCTGCACCTTCTATCAGTGGCAGGAAAAACCACACTCCCGTTCAAGGATTTTTCGCCCCTGCTCTTTTCGCCATGGATCAAAGGCTTTGACGAAGAGCGAATGGAGCGAGCCAATCTGGATGCCCTCTTTCGCAGACAGAATCGACATCGCCTCTCTCTCAGATCTCTGGGAAACTCATCTGACCTCGATCCGCTTCCCAGCCTGAAGTCTGTTCTTCATGCGATAGTTGAGTGGAATCAGGAGAGCAGACCGGCAGCTGCCTGGATCAAGGCTGTGCAAAAACTGCTGCAGACAAGCGGCTTTATTCAGTCGGGCCTGCCGAACGAGGCAGTGCGTAGCAATATTGAAATTCGGCAGATAAACATATTTAGAGACATTCTGCTTTCACTGGTTGCCATTGATGATATCTCCAGCCCCATCTCATGGAGGGCGTTTCTCTCACTGCTCCGCGCCAGTTGCAGTGAAAAACGGTTTGCACTAACCCCAAAATTTCCAAACGTTGTAGTCATGCCTCTATCTCAGGTTGCGGGAATTCGTTTCGATCATCTTTTTATCATGGGTATGGATGAAACAGCATTTCCGCCCCCGGCAAGGCCACACCCGCTGCTTCCGCTTCGACTGCAACAACAACAGAACATTCCAATGAGTTCAGGATCACTCTGTTTTGAATCTTCAACCTGGCTTTGGCAGCAACTTCAGATTGCAGCCCCAACTGTTGAGATCAGCTATGCCAAGCAGAGGGGCGAGCATGAACAGCTGCCATCCGCTTTTTTGAGCGGCCTTCCCCAAAGCAATCCCGTAATCTGGCCGCAACAGACAACAGAGCTGGCAGTTGAAAGCTTCGATGATTGTTTAAACACGCCGCTACAAAGTGATGAGACAGTTCGAGGTGGAACATCGATTATCCGTCTGCAATCGGCATGCCCATTTCGTGCTTTTGCAACACATCGCCTTGGAATCGCCGAACTTGGAAAAACCGAGCCTGGCATTGAGGCCTCTACCAAAGGCTCTCTGATCCATCTGGCGCTTGAGATCATATGGAATCGTCTTAAATCACAAAAGGCTCTGCTTGCACTGAGTGAGGATCAGCGAGTGGAACTGGTGGACTCTGCCATTGAAACTGCTCTGCAGGATAGCCACTCATCCCCGGCTTTCAATCTGCGCAAATTCGAAAAGAAACGGATGCGGCGACTACTGGGAGAGTGGCTCAAGCTGGAAGCATCACGTCCTCCATTTGAGGTGACCGGAAGTGAAGAGCGTTTTGACCTGAATCTTCCAGAATATTCGACATCCCAGTTTCCCATAACCATCAAGGCAGATCGCATGGACCGTGATGGAGACGGCCATCGGATTCTTATCGACTACAAAACCGGAGCCAGACAGTCTCACAGCAGATGGATCGGAGAACGTATGGAGGAGCCTCAACTGCCGCTCTACGCCATGGCCGCTGAATTGACGGAACATGATGCCGTTACATTTGCCACATTGAGAAGTGGCGACCAGATGGGGTTTGAAGGGCTCTCCGGAGAAGATACCGGCATTGATGGTATTGCACTGTGTGATGGCAAATACAAGCGCCCTGAATCATGGCAGCAACTACTTGATGACTGGAGAGAGCAGATTAACAACCTCGCTTCAGAATTTGCTGATGGTGAGAGCATGGTCTCTCCCAGAGATCCGAAAGCCTGCAGTTATTGTGGACTGGAAGCCGTCTGTCGCATCGAAGAGACCGGTTTTGAAATTGATATGGAGGAGAACGAATGAGCAGTGAAGTGCGCAAGCAGGCTGCTCATCCGGGCTTTTCTTATCTGGTTCAGGCCCCGGCCGGATCCGGCAAAACAGAACTGTTAACCCAAAGAATCCTGTCGCTGCTCGCTGTGGTTGATGAACCTGAAGAGATTCTTGCACTCACCTTTACCCGCAAAGCTGCTGCAGAGATGCGAAATCGTGTCGTTGAATCACTGCGAATGCAGAAGCCTGCAGATGAATCATCTCATAAGATGGCGACTTTTCGGCTGGCTGAGAGAGCGCTTCATCGCTCATCTGAAAAATGCTGGAATCTGCTAGAAAACCCCAATCGTCTTCGCATCATGACTCTCGATAGCCTGACCGGCTCACTGGCCAGGCAGCTTCCTCTTCTATCCGGGCTGGGAGAGATGCCAACACCAAGCGAACATGCCATCGCTGCTTACCGAGAGGCTGTTGAATCAACACTGGATGATGCCATCCGGCGAAAGAGTCCGGCCATCGAGACACTGCTGCTTCATCTGGATCACAATATGGTCCACCTGATTGAGCTGATGTCCGAAATGCTTGGGAACCGCGAGCAGTGGCTTAACTATATCGGTGAGTTTGGACGCCAGACAGCACAACTTCGGCAGATGCTTGAAGCTAACACCGCTGCCTGGATGCTCCAGCAGCTTCAGCACTGCAACGATCTGATGCCTGTTGGGATTAAGACTGAACTGACAGAGCTCGCCCGTTTTTCAGCCGCCAACGGTGGTGACCCGGCACTTGAGAAGGTTTTAACCTGGCCCGACCCCGCACTGGAAGGAGTGGAAACCTGGCAGCTTCTCGCCAGCTTTCTGCTGACAGCAAATGGAGCGGGATTTAAAAAACGGCTTTCCAAAAATGATGGTTTCCCCGCATCTGCAAAATCGGAAAAGGCTGCCATGACAGAGGTCCTGGAACAGCTAACTGTCACCCCCGCCCTTTTAGAAGCACTGCAGACCATTCAGGCGCTCCCCAAAGAGCCTAGATTTGATGAAGGACAGTGGCAGGTTCTTAAAGCACTGTTTGAGCTGCTGCCTCTGGCCGTACTCGAACTTCAGCAAGTTTTCACGCGCGATGGCAGTGCAGACTTTACCGAAATCGTTTTGCGTGCTCTTGATGCGCTCACTGATGCTGATGATAACCCATCCGACCTGCTGCTAAAGCTCGACTATCGCCTTCACCACATTCTGATTGATGAGTTCCAGGACACCTCTGAACTTCAAATCAGACTCCTGAGATGTCTCTCTTCCGGCTGGCAGGAGAAGGATGGACGAACCCTTTTCATGGTCGGTGACCCGATGCAATCGATCTACCGTTTTCGTAAAGCTGAAGTCGGTCTCTTTCTACAGGCTGCTGACAATCGTGTCGGGCTACCGCCTGTCGAGGAGAAGAGACTGGTGCGGAATTTCCGCTCTGCGCCGGCCATTGTTGATTGGGTCAACCGGGCTTTTGCATCTATTTTTCCAGCCCTGCAGAACATCTCGAACGGAGCCATTCCGCATGCCAGCGCAGATGCGGCTCTTGATCACCAGGGAGCGGTTCACCTGCACCTTCAAAAAGGATTTGATGAGCTGGCCGAGGCCAGAGAAATTGTTCAAATAGTCGCCTCTGCAAGGGCAGAGAATCGAACCGTTGGTATCCTCTCCCGCACTCGAAAACAGCTACATGCGATCATGCCTGCGCTATACAGTGCAGGCATCCCCTTTCGAGCTGTGAAAATCCTTCCTCTGAACAGTCGTCCCGAAGTTCACACAATAAGGGCGCTGACTCGTGCACTACTGCACCCGGCAGACAAGGTGGCATGGGCAACACTTCTACGGGCACCCTGCTGTGGCCTGAGCAGTGCCGATATGTTCAGGCTGATGGCAGGTGATGACCGCCCCATCTGGGAGATTCTTCGCCGGACTCCCCCGGAGTTGAAGCTCTCAGAAGATGTCCGGGCACGGACTTCTCATCTCAGTAGCGCAATTGAACCATGCATGGCAGCAGTCAGAAAAACCGGCATTCGAAAAGTGGTAGAGACCGCATGGATGAGAGTGGGTATGGCTGCCCATCTTGATCAGACAGCAGAAAAAAACATTGCCACTGTTCTGTCGCTGATTGATGAGCTTGATGGTGATGGAACAGTTGCCGGTTCTGTTGATTTTGAACTGTTTGATGAGCGCCTTGAGAAACTCTATGCCGAACCGGACAGCTCTGGAGAAGCTGCTGAAGTTGAGCTGATGACCATGCATGGTGCCAAAGGGCTGCAGTGGGATAGTGTGATTCTTCCTGCGCTTGGAAAGCCACCGAAAAGCAGTCATCTGCCACTTCTTGCATTCACAAATATTGAAATAAACCGTGAGAACGCTCTACTCATCTCTCCCAGAGCTGAGACTCGCAAAAGCGATGCCCTCTATTCACTCATTCAGAGAGTCGAGAAAGAGAGAGAGGATAATGAGCTGGCACGCCTGCTCTATGTTGCCACTACACGTGCAGAATCAGAGCTCCATATGCTCGGTCACCTTTCAGGCAGTAGCGGCAGGGCTGCCAAAGGTTCGCTTCTCTCACTGCTGTTAAAAGATGGTGATGACTGCTTCGCTGCAGATGTCTCATTCATAAAGGATGCTGAATCAATACGGGCAGATGAAAAGCTTGCACTGCAGCGCTTCAGAATACTCCCTGAACCTCTTCCGGCTATCGAACCGGTGTCGGATCCGGATGCGCTGCATGAAATAGAGTTCGGCTGGGCTGGTGCGGAAGCGGCCCCGATCGGCAATGCACTGCATGCCATCCTGCAGCAGGTGGCCGAACAGGGAGTGGAGAACTGGAGTGATGAGCTGACAGAGCGCGCAGAACAGACCATGCAGCGGATGTTGATTGCCGAGGGGCTATCCGGAGAGATGCTCATATCTGCCCTCTCCCGCTGCAGAACCGGACTTGAAAAGAGCCTGAAGAGCGAAAGAGGCCGGTGGATTCTATCCGGCGACCACAATGATGCTCACTGTGAGTGGCCGCTAAGTACGGTTCGTAACGGGCAGGCTTCTCATCGCGTTATCGACCGCAGTTTTATCGACCGGAATGGCGCACGCTGGATTATCGATTATAAGACGGCTTCGCATGAAGGTGGCAATCTGGATCAGTTCCTTGATAGTGAGCAGCAACGTCACTGCAGGCAGCTTGAAGGGTATCGTGAACTTCTACAGAAGATGGATTCCAGCCACCCCATAAAGATGGCTCTCTACTTCCCGGTCGTGGATGGTTGGCGGGAACTGTGAAACTGGTCTACGCTAGCGCTTCAAACATGAGGGGAATAAAATGAAGAAGTACCTGCTGATTGCTTTGGCCATCGCTATTATCGTCGTGGTTGCTGCGCCAATTACCACGGGAATCATGGCTGAAAAACAATACCATTTAATGATCCGGACAAATCCGCTTCAGCCTACGCTGAATCTTGAATCAAAAAGCTTTGAACGGGGCCTCTTCAGCAGCCGGGCAACCACCTTTGTTGAGGTCAAAGATCCAGCACTTCGTGAAGCACTGGCTGGTAAACTCGGAAAAGATGAAAAGGGAAAAGCAGGCATTCTTATTCATCACAATCTCAAGCATGGCCCACTCACCTTCACTGCCGGGCAGGGAATCAGCTTCGCTATAGCCAAGGTAACCCATCAGATCGAGCGTCACGGAGAACAAAATCCCGGGAATATGAAACTGTTCCAACTTGATACCAGACTCCACTTTGATGGATCACAGAGCCTGCTGATCAACAGCAATGAGATATCAACAAAGAACGACAAAGCGGCAACCACTCTGATGCCACTTTCGGCATCATTCGTGACCGACAGAAATTATCGGACCATGAAGGGCAGTGGTGATTGGAGAGGCATGACTTCGGAGAGCAGCCGGGGGGAGAAATTGTCCCTTTCTGATATGCAGTTTGAGCTTGATGCCGGAAAAAGCGGTGGAATGTGGCTGGGAAGCATCGCTTTCACCCAAGGCTCCATGCTGTTTGAGTCGTCGGAGAAGAGTCTGCGGGTGGATGGCCTGAAGGTTCAATCCAGATCATCCGAGCATGATGATCGCCTGATCGACTCTACAACAGAGCTGTCACTTCAGCAGATTAATGCAGCTGGAAAATCGCTTGGTCCCGGCGAACTCAGTATTGCCGTCAACAACATTCCCGCAACTGCTCTTGAGCGACTCAACGCCATTCAACAACGGGCTATGAACGCCCCGCCGTCGGATCAGACCTTTGCACTGCAAGCTGCCGGCATCGAAGCTGCGGGCCTGCTGCCGGAGCTATTGAGCCATGGCATCGTGATAGATATAGAGAGGCTACGTTTCAACACGCCGGATGGTGAGGTCGACGGACACTTCAACTTAAATCTGGCCAAAACCAATCCTGCATCGCTTCTGAATATCCCTTATCTGAAATCAATCATCTCACTGAATGCCGGATTCTCACTGCCGGTCGCACTCGTCCCTGAAGCCACCATGATAAAACAGATTCAACCACTGGTAGAGCGGGGCTATCTGCAAATTGATGCAGAAACTCTGAAATCAGAGATCAGGATGAGTGGCGGAACTCTTACAATGAACGGTAAGGTTGTTCCCCTACCCTATTAACAGAAACAAGGTCTCTTCGCCCGCGCCGGTAAGAGTGTCTCCGTATCTTCACCATATCCGAATGTCCGCTTTTGGCCGAAAGCAGACATTCAGGCTGGGCTAACAGCCTTGATCGCAGGGGTCACTGAGGAGAGAGCAGTTTTGAACTCCTCCATACGAAATGGTTTGTGCAGAAAAACACAACTCTCCTGCTTATGCTCGTCCCGGATATCGGACGCTCCACTCATCAGCACAAAACGACTGTCGGGATATCTGGAGAGCACCTGCTCCATCAACTGATAACCATTTTGTCCAGGCATGGTGACATCGCTGATAACTGCAGCTGAAACCCGATACCCCGAACTTTCGAGATATTCAAGATATCCCGCCGAAGAGTTGAAAATCTCCGTCTCGTGGCCCATATCTTCTAACACCCTACTGACAAAGCAACAGATCAGGGGTTGATCATCAATAATGTGAAATAGCATGGCCCAAAGTATGAGGCCGTGTTGTTTTTCACGGCAATCCCGTGAAAAAGGGATGTGTGAACATGTTGTAATGTTTCTAACCGGTTAGCCTTTCTGGAAAGATGAGTATCAATTTCTGACCAGAGCCGGTTATTCAACAACATCTGTTGCAATAATATTCCACCACTATTCCCCACCTCCCTCTAAACCCCTGCTATTTCTATAGATAGCCTATCTATATCAACAAAACTTCACTGTGCCGATCTACAACACCCTCCATTATTTATGCTTTGGTGGGTTGACAAGGGTGTGTTTGTGGACAATATTGGCGATTAGTGGGGATTTGTGGGTAATCCCCTCACAAAGTGGAGAGGCAGTTATTTATGTTCGAAGGTGAACACACCGTAAGCATGGATGATAAGGGTCGCGTCAGCATTCCAGCTGGTTATCGCGAAACCCTCCGTCGCCTCTACGATGACGAACATGTCGTTATTACCCGCGACTTCGATGGCTGCCTTCGTGTCTATCCACCCAAAGAGTGGGAACGTAAAGTCCTCCAGAAAGTTCGCTCTCTACCCATGAACGATCCCAAAGTCCGTGCTTATGAAAGATTTGTAATCAGCCCTGCTACCACCTGCTCTCCAGACAAGCAGGGCCGCGTCCTTGTCTCACCCATATTGAGAAAGAATGCCGATCTGAACAAGCAGGTTGTTTTTGCCGGTGGTCCGGATCACTTTGAAATCTGGAACGTGGATCGTCGCGCCGCCGCGCTGGAAGAGGCGCAAACGCTTCTGCTGGCTGGTGGTCTGGACTTCTGATGTGCCAAACAACGCAGAAGATTCCCACAAGGAACATCTACCTGTTCTCGCCAACGAGTTTATCGATGCGCTCTGCATCGATCCCGATGGCAAATACGTTGACGCTACCTTCGGTCGCGGCGGTCACAGCCGCATGCTGCTTAAACGTCTCTCCTCCTCGGGGCAGCTTATCGCACTGGATCGTGATCCGGATGCGGTGGCTGAAGGCAAGCGTCTTGAAACTGAAGACCCGCGTTTCAGAATCTTTCACAACGACTTCGCCTCTCTCGAAATGGCCATTGAAGCCGCAGGGTGGGATAAGGTGACTGCCGTCGGCTTCGATCTTGGTGTCTCCTCTCCGCAGTTTGACCAGGCTGATCGTGGCTTCTCTTTTCAACATGAAGGGCCGCTGGATATGCGCATGGACTTTGAGCATGGCCAACCGCTGTCCCGGAAATTAAAAAACGTTTCTGAAAAAGAGCTGGCTCAAGTGATCCGCGAATATGGCGATGAGCGTTATGCGATGCGTATTGCCAAAGCAATTCTTCGCGAGCTGAAGAGCGGCGACATGAACTCCACCCGTGATCTTGAGAATGCCTGTTTCCACGCAGTCCCCAAGCAGGCGCGCTACGGTGGTGCTCACCCTGCAACACGCACCTTTCAGGCGCTGCGCATCTGGGTTAATGACGAATATGGGCAGATAGAGACAGGCATCAAGTCTGCCATCTCTCATCTGCTGCCTGGCGGACGGCTGGCCGTGATCTCATTTCACTCTGGAGAAGATCGCCGGATTCGGGACCTGATCGAAGCTGAAGTTCACCCATGCACATGCCCGCCACAATTCCCGATCTGCATATGCGGGTACGTGGCATCCATGCGCTGGGTACAGAAAAAGCCGGTGCGCCCCTCAGAGGAAGAGATTGCTGCCAATCCGCGCAGCCGCTCCTCCATGCTGCGCATCGCTGAAGCTATTGACGCGGGTGCGGACCAGTGATCAGCCGCAGGCTCTCAACCACCCTCATTCTGGGTTCAGTCGCCCTGCTGGCAGCCTCTCAGGTCTGGCTCTCACATATGCGTTATGAACTCTCGCTGGAGACCTCCCGCATCCAGAAGGAACAGAGCGAACTGAACCGCGAAATTCACCAGCTCAATCTTGAGCTGGCTAGCCTGACCCGGCCCGAACGCCTGCGCAAAATTGCTCAAACGGAACTGGGAATGGCACCGCCACATCCCATGCAGGTGGTTCGTCCATGAGCCGCGCCTCTATGAATGATCAGGAGAAGGTCTTCATTCGTCGCCGCCTTGAAGCAGTGGCAGGCCTGGTTGCAGTCGGCTTTCTGCTGCTGACGATTCGTGCAGTTGATCTGCACTGGCTGCAGGCCGATGAGTTGCAGGCGATGGCCGACAAACAGCGTTATCGCCAGTTCGAGACAGCCGCGCCGCGCGGACCAATTCTTGATGTAAATGGTCGCTCGCTTGCAGAGAGTATTGAGGTCCCCTCTATTGCCGCTATCGGCCGTGAAGTTCCTGATGCGGACATTGCCAAGCTGGCAGAGGCGCTCGGCATTAATAAGAAGAGCCTGACTAAAAGACTGAAGCGCAGCCAGGGATTTGTCTGGCTTGCTCGTCAGGTAAACCCCGCCACAGCTGAAAAGGTGATGGCGCTAAATATTGAAGGTGTTCGTCAGGAGACCGAATGGCGTCGTTACCACCCACTCGGCCCGGAAATCGGCCATCTTCTCGGCTTTGTAGGCATTGATGGCCATGGCCTTGAAGGTGTGGAACGCAACTTTAACAACACGCTGGCAGGAGCTCCGGGAATCAGACTGGTTCAGCGAGATGCTCGCGGCCGGTCACTGCCAGGCGGCATCTGGTTAAAGGACCCGGCAATGGGTAAAACCGTCCGTCTGTCACTGGATAGCAGCATCCAGAGTATCGCCTATGCAGCACTGGCCGATGGTATTCGCCAGCAAAATGCCAAAGGGGGATCCGTAGTTGTGATGCGCCCTAAAGATGGTGCAATTGTTGCCATGGCCAACTGGCCCGGCTTTAACCCCAACAGCTTCGGCGACCATAAGCCTGGAGAGTGGCGCAACCGTGTGATTACCGATGTCTTTGAGCCCGGCTCAACACTGAAGCCGTTTGCAATTGCTGCGGCACTGGAGTCCGGCAAGTGGAAACCTGACTCCCGCGTTTTTTGTGAGAATGGCAAGTACCAAGTTGGCAGCCATACCATCCACGACGATCATCAGGAGCAGTGGCTTGACCTGACTGGACTGATTTCCCGCTCCAGCAATATCGGTATTGCCAAGGTTGCGCTGGATATCGGATCCGAACGTCTCTACAACATGCTGACAGAGGTTGGTTTCGAACGTCGAAGCGGGATCGGATTAAGCGGTGAATCGCCTGGCATCATACCACCCATAGGGCGATGGGGGGCGGTCGAAACCGCCAACATTGCCTTCGGCCAGGGGATTGCGGTCACGCCGTTGCAGCTTGCAACGGCCTTTTGCGTTTTGGCAAATGGCGGTAATTATGTGGCGCCAAAACTCCTTGCTGATGAGGCGTCGCACGCTTCACACCGTGTTATGCCTGAAAAGACAGCCCGCATCATCGCCTCCATGCTGGAGACTGCAACAGGCCCGGATGGTACCGGAAGCAAGGCTGTTCCAGCCGGTTATCGCGTGGCAGGAAAAACCGGGACCGCACAGAAACCAAGTGCCGACGGAAGTTATGCCGATGACAAATTCACTGCCGTTTTTGCAGGCATGGCACCTGCCGAAAACCCCGAGCTGGTTGTCGTGGTAGTGATTGATGAGCCACAGAAGTCGATCTACGGCGGCCAGGTGGCCGCGCCGGTATTCCGCAATATCGTTGCCACAGCACTCCCTTATCTTGGCGTCTCGCCGACCGAGACAGAGACGCCGGAATGGCAGGTACTGACAACCTCGCTCTCCGATAACGACAGGCTTGTCTCAAGACACTCGCTGGTTCGACTCTCACTCAGGGAGGCCAGGAAAGTCGCTTCCGTACGTGGGTTCCGGCTACGTTCTCATGGCACCGGCTGGGTCAGCCATCAGGAACCACGCTCTCTGGACTCGGTTGCGACTGGCGAAGTGGTGGAGGTGTGGCTCAATGAGTAACGCCATGCAACCTCTCTCCCGAATCGGTTTTAAACCGGTGCTTCTCTCATCCCTGTCAGATGCAAAACCATCTTCTGATGTCTCCGTTTCCGGCATCTGCAACGATTCCCGTCTGATTGAGCCCGGCGATGCGTTTCTATGCATGCCCCGTGCGGCAACCCAGGCTGACGACTTTACACGCATGGCCGTAGAGCGTGGCGCCACAGCTGTCATCACCATTGCCAAGCGAATGGGGAGGGGTATCACCATTGAGCTGCCATCTCTTCAACTCCCGGACATGACGGCAGCAGGTGCGATGCTGCGCAGGCTTCTCGGCACTGAAAAGTTTGCCATCCACTGCGTTGGCATTACTGGCACAGATGGAAAGACAAGCATTGCCTGGATGCTACGCGAGGCACTGAAACACCGCCTTGATAAGGTCTGGTCAACAGGAACTCTTGGCTTGATCCGGGATGGATCCGAAATTTCCGACATCGGCAATACCACACCATCTCTAATCACTTCTCATCACCTGATACAGCAGGCTATGCAGGAGAAGGTCGATGCGCTGGTCATGGAGGTCTCCTCCCATGGTATTGAGCAGGAACGTATCGCCGCACTACCCATCAATACGGCGATCTGGACCAATATGGGGCATGATCATCTTCAGGATCACGGCGGCTTTGAAGCTTACAGCCAACTGAAAGAGCATTTTATCGTGCAGACCGTTCGGCAGGGCGGCATCGCCATCTGTAATGCCGATAATAAAACCATTCGAAACCTAATGGATAAAAACGGAGTTCCGGTACAGTGGTATGCGCACGGCCTCTATGCTGGCGATTCCGATCGCCCGGTCGACCTGGCATGGGAACAGGAGCTTCCTGGCATGGTCCGCTTTTCCTATCAGGGCGAAGAGATTCGCATTGAGGATATCCCGTCCGGAGAGTTCCATGCTGAGAACCTGGCAGCCGTAGCACTTACACTGATCGCCCGCTTTGGCGTGAAGTTTAATGAGCTGCCGGAACTCCTTGATGGTATCAGCGCACCTCCCGGTCGCATGCAGTCACTGGAGATCGGCCGCTGGCAGGTCTTTATCGATTACGCCCACACACCGGAAGCCCTTATCCGCTGTCTTGAGACTGCGCGCAAGCTGGCTCATAACCGTCTGATGGTGGTGTTTGGCTGTGGTGGCGATCGCGACAGGGAGAAACGTCCGGAAATGGGACATGTGGCAGTCACCATGGCCGATTGTGTCTGGATCACCTCAGACAACCCGCGCGGTGAACAGCCCGAGTTAATTGCATCGGAAATCGAGAATGGCATGCCTAAACCCTATCCGGCCGAAGTTCATCTGAAGCTGGACCGCAAACAGGCTATCTGCGACGCCATCAGTGCCATGCAGCCCGGTGACCTTCTGGTGATCGCAGGTAAAGGTCACGAGAGTTACATGGAGCTTGCCGGCCATCGCACCGAATGGAGCGATTTCGACACTGCTGCCAACTGCCTGCATCTCAAAGAGGATCAGAGGATGCGGCTATGCGCATGACCGGTGCTGACCTCCAGAGGGCGACTCGCGGCGCATGGCGAAAAGGAGTCCCTGAATCAATCAGCGGCATCAGTACCGATTCAAGGAACTTTGCCGAAGGCTCGGCTTTCCTTGCACTTCGAGGCCCCAATTTTGATGGCCACCGATTCGCCGATCAGCTCTTCACCAAGGCGTCAGCCATGATCGGTGACGCGCAAGGTGTGAAGTTGTGGGAAAGTTATGAAACTCCGCAACTTCAGGTTGAGGATACATTGGCCGCACTCGGTGATATTGCCAATGCATGGCGCAACCGGTTAAAGCAGACGACAGTCATTGCCATCACAGGCTCTTACGGCAAGACCACAGTTCGCTCGATGCTGGCCCGAATCTTCACTTCTCTGAACCGGAATACCGCTGCGACACATGCCAATCTCAATAACCTTATCGGCGTTCCGACCACGCTGCTGGGTATCGACAGATCGACTGAAATCGCCCTGATCGAGTGCGGTATCAGTGAAGAGGGTGAAATGCGGCGCCTCTCAGAGATTGTTCAGCCGAACGTTGCTGTAATTACAGGGCTTGCGCCGGCGCACAGCAGCGGCCTTGGCGGCATGAAAGGCGTGGCCAGTGAAAAAAGCGACCTGCTCAGGCATCTGCTTCCACAGGGGTGGTGTGTACTTGGTGAAGGTGTTGCAAAACAGCTTAGCCAGTATGACCAAACCATCTCTCATGATGCTATCGACATGGATCAGGGTGCTGATGAAGCTGTTCAATGGTATCTGACCGACCAGCAGCTGACCTTAACTTACAGAGGAGAGCTGGCCGAAATCAAACTGGCACTTCCTGCCTCTCACTGGGCTGCCAATATGGCACTGGCTATCACCATCGCCATGCGCTATTTCAATCAAAAGAGTGGCGAGGCCATGCCTGAATTTGCCAAAGTGGTTGCCACACTTACTGACTGGAAACCTGTTGTAGGACGCATGCATATCGTGACCGGCATCAACGGTGCCAGCATCATGGATGACAGCTATAATGCCAATCCTGCCTCCATGCAGGCTGCTCTCGACACGCTGGCCAGACTTTCCGGGCGTCGTATCGCCATTATCGGTGACATGGGCGAGCTTGATGACCCGGTTGCTGCACACTGTTCACTCAATCTTTCAGATATCGACATGGTAATTCTGGTTGGTCGCGAAATGGCTGCCGCGAAAGAGAGCTTCCCGAATGCCATCTGGTTTGCCACGACTGATGAAGCGGTGGCTTGGGCCGGGGAAAACATGACAACATTTAACAGCGGTGACCACATTCTGATCAAGGCATCAAGAAGCATGCAGCTTGATCGGATTGTTCGTCTGATGGTTAACCAGGAGGCAACCGATGCTCTATAACCTCCTCTATCCGCTGGCCGACCAGTACTCCCTGTTTAATCTGTTCCAGTACATCACATTCCGCACAGTCTATGCGCTTATTACTTCGCTGGTTCTCTGCTGGATTCTAGGCCCCTTCTTCATTAAGTGGCTGACAGCGAAACAGGGTAAGGCCAGCCGATCAGGGATGATGGTCCGCAGAGCCACATGAGCAAACAGGGTACGCCGACTATGGGCGGACTGCTGATTCTGCTCACCTTCACTCTCTCCACGCTTCTCTGGGCAGACCTCTCCAACAACTTCATCTGGCTCGGCCTGATGCTGACACTCGGCTATGGCCTGATCGGCTGGCTCGATGACCATCTGAAAATCAGCAAGCAGAATTCGAAAGGATTGGCGGGCAGGTGGAAGCTCCTGCTTCAGCTACTCTTCGGCGGCATTGCGGCAGTTGGCCTCTACCAGATGACGGAACCCATGGTTGATATCCCCTTCTTCAATTTCCAGTGGGATATGGGCCTCTGGTATCTGCCATTTGTTATCTTTGTACTGATCGGCACTTCCAACGCGGTCAATTTAACTGATGGGCTTGATGGTCTGGCAGTGACACCGACCTTCATGGTGGCGATCGCCCTCGCAGTCGTGGTCTATCTGTCCGGACATGCCCACTTTGCAAAATATCTGATGATTCCATACGTACCCGGTGCAGGCGAACTCACTATATTCTGCGGCGCCATGGTAGGCGCGTGCCTCGGTTTCTTATGGTTTAACACTTACCCGGCTCAGGTTTTTATGGGTGATGTAGGTGCACTGGCGTTGGGCGGCGCCCTCGGGTTTGTCGCCTGCGCCGTGCATCAGCAGTTCCTGCTTGCCATTGCCGGAGGAGTCTTTGTTCTGGAGGCTGTTTCGGTAATCGTTCAGGTCGCCTCATTCAAACTGACCGGAAAACGCGTATTCCGCATGGCTCCTATCCATCACCACTACGAACTTAAAGGTTGGGCAGAGCCGAAGGTTATTGTCCGCTTCTGGATCATCTCACTCATTCTTGCACTCGTGGCCCTGTCCACGTTGAAGATCAGGTGATGGCGATATGAATCAATCAGTCACCAATAACGCCATCCTCGGCATGGGAAAGACAGGTATCTCACTTGCCAGATTCTTGCTGCGCCACGGAGAGAGTTGTGAGGGCTTTGACGAACACAAAGTCAAACTTCCGGACGACCTGAATATGCCGCTGCATATCGGCAGCTTCAAGGTGGATAAGCTTGCCCGGTTTGATCGGGTCATTGTCAGCCCCGGAATCCGCTGGAATGATCCAGTACTTGTAAAGCTAAGAGAGAAGCAGATCCCTGTCAGCGGTGATCTCGACCTCTTTCTCGAACATTACAAAGGGCCGACCATTGCCATTACCGGGACCAACGGTAAAACCACCACAACCTATCTGGCAGACCTGATGCTGGAGACCCTTCCCGGTGGTGTTGAGGCGGGGGGCAACATCGGCACCCCTATGCTGGACCTGCTACGCGGCAAGCGTGAGCCTGCAAGGGTTGTTCTGGAGCTATCAAGCTTCCAGCTGGAGCGTGGCAGCGCCCTCAAGCCGGAGTGGGCCGTGCTGCTCAATTTCCAGTCTGACCATGCTGATATGCACGATTCTTCTGAAGAGTATCTGGCTGCAAAACTCCGCATGTTCGAAAAGCAGGGAGAGGGCGACACCGCCATGTTCCCTGCAGATGCTGTCTGGGATAAACAGGTCTGGTCACTTGGCGAACGGGGCGTTCGTGTCCTCCGTTTTGGCCACTGTGATGAAAATGACAGCTCATCCGAGCAGCTCACCTGCGGCATTATGCAAACCTCAAATGGCCCTGCCCTCTTCTGGAGTCAAAACTGGCAGCGGCAATTGATCCTATGCGAACAGATTCCAGCGCGCGGCAGACACCAGCACATGAACATGGCTGTTGCTGCACAAGTCGCTGCTGACTACGGCGTGAATCATGATGTCATTCGTGAAACCATGACCTGTTTCAAAGGGTTGAAACATCGGCTGGAGCATATCGGCATTAAGGCCGGTCGCGACTGGTTCGATGACTCCAAAGCGACCAATCCCGACGCTGCCATTGCAGCCCTGAACTCTTTTGAAAAAGCGATCTGGATATGCGGTGGCTTAAGAAAGGGTCTCGATCTGGCGCCTCTTGCTTCCGTTGCAACCAAGCATGTTTCTCACGCATTTATTATCGGAAAGGATCCCGATCCGTATGTAAGGATACTGGAGCAGGCTGGCATCCCGCACAGTGTTGCTGGAACTGTCGAGCACGCCGTATCCATGGCATCGCAGCTGTCGGGAAATGACCCTGTGCTTCTATCCCCTGCTGCTGCCAGCCAGGACCAGTTTAAAAATTATGCCGAGCGTGGAAAGACTTTCTCAAAAGCAGTTGAGAGCCTTGGAGACAAGACATGACAATTTTGCAGGACAGCAAAATTGCACGGTCTGCCCGCCCACAGGGTGGAGCACATGGAGGTGCGACATGAGCAGTCGAATTGCTCCTCCCGACCGGATTATCACAGGCTCTGTCCTGCTATTACTCACACTCAGCATCGTCATGATCGGAAGTGCCAGCCTGAGTGTGGCTGAAGCACGATACGGCGACCCGTTGAGAATCATCTCTCACTGGCTTTTCTACATTCCCATCGGGCTTCTTCTAGGCTGGGGTGTTTCGCAGGTGCACCCAAACTGGTGGAAAGCTGCAAGTTTGTCCCTGCTTGGCCTGATGCTTCTGGTGATGCTCTCTATCCTGATATTCGGTGTAAAAATTAACGGTGCAACCCGCTGGTTCTCGCTAGCTGGCATGACCCTGCAACCAGTTGAACTGCTTAAACCCGTTGTGATTCTCTATCTGGCATACTATATGGCTGCCTTTCCGGATCGACTAAAAAGTTTTGCCAGTGGCATGGCCCCCATGCTGGTGGTGGTATGCACTACCGCGTTGCTGCTGCTGCTACAGCCTGACTTCGGCAACGCTGCGCTGATTATCATGGTGGCCTTCTGCATGTGGTTTGTCGGCGGCGTTCCGCTTCGCCACCTCTTCTCACTTATATCTGCAACTATTCCAATCGGCCTGATCGCCATCATTGCAGAGCCATACCGGCTCAAGCGTCTCCTCAGCTTTACCGACCCATGGGCCGATCCTTTTGGCAGTGGCTATCAGCTGGTTCAATCAATGATCGCTTTTGGTTCAGGTGGTGTTTCCGGAAGCGGTCTTGGACAGGGCGTGCAGAAACTCTTCTACCTGCCGGAGGCGTTTACCGACTTTATTGCGGCTGTTCTGGCAGAAGAGCTCGGCCTGGCAGGCACGCTTGCATTGATCATCATCTTCATGGTTCTGATCTGGCGCAGCCTGAAACTTTCCATGCAAGTCAAAGAGCCGTTTGAACGGCTGCTGGCACTCGGTTGCACCCTGTTGATAGCCATTTCATGCATGATCAATCTCGGTGCGGTGATGGGAATCCTGCCAACCAAGGGGATGCCGATTCCATTCTTCTCCTACGGTGGAAGCGCGCTGTTTGGAAACTGCATTCTGATCGGGCTTATTCTCTCGATTCAGCGGCATCAGCCTAACAACCGCCCACTTCAGAATGGCCGAAGCGCTGAGGCTGCAGCATGACGATCAGACCGATTCTCTCCATTGCCGGCGGCGGTACCGGCGGACATGTCATGCCTGCCCTGGCACTTGCCGACGCTGCGCGGGATGCGTGGCCTGATCTGAAGGTTCAGTTCATTGGCGCCGAACGCGGTCTGGAGGCACGGTTACTCTCTGAGAGGAGAGAGGATTTCCTGTTGCTCTCCATGCACTCCATTCAAGGTGCAGGCCTGATTCAAAAGTTACGCGTACTTCTATGGGAGCTGCCAAGAGCTGTCTGGCAGGTTCGTTCACACTGGAAGAGTCAGCCGCCTCATCTGGTTGTAGGTGTTGGTGGTTATGCCAGTGTCACAGGAGTGCTTGCAGCTCTGGTTAGCCGCATTCCGGTAGTTCTCTACGAGCAGAATGCCGTGCCAGGCATGGTGAATCGAAAATTGGCCCGCTTCTGCAGAAAAATCATGCTCGGTTTTTCCGAAGCAGCCCGGTTGCTGCCTGCCGAGAAGAGCATTATGACAGGCAATGTGGTCAGAGAGGATATTGCCGCCATCAACTGGCAGGCTCATCTCCCTCCACGACTGCTGATTCTCGGTGGTTCACAGGGTGCCGCATTCCTTAACGATAACCTTCCCGCAGCATGTCGGCTTTTGAAAGAGAGAGGTCACAGCTTTGAGGTCTCCCATATTGCCGGAGCAAACCGTGCCGATAGTGTCAGCCAAGCGTACAGCGATGCTTCAATCAAAGCTGAAGTGCTCGGTTTCTGTAACGAAATGCCAAAATTCTATGCCAGTGGCGACATGATGATTGCCCGTAGTGGCGCCATGACCGTCGGCGAGGCTGCTATCTGTGGCATGCCGACCATTTTTGTGCCACTGCCTCATGCAGCTGATAATCACCAGTATCATAATGCCAGAGCAATGGCAGACCATCATGCCGCCGTCATTGTTGAGCAGAAGCAGACCTCGGTTACCGAACTGGCAGATGAGATAGAGAAGATACTGTTTGATTCAGGTCGCCTTTCATCCATGAGCCAGGCCGCAATGGAGCGGGCAACCGTAAATGCCCGCGAGAGGCAGCTTGAAACAATCAGAGCTTATCTGCCGCTATCGGAGGTGAACGTATGAAAACCCGCATTCAGCGCATTCACCTGACAGGCATAGGCGGCATTGGCATGAGTGGTATTGCAGAACTGCTGCACAACCAGGGATTCTCCGTTCAGGGTAGCGATGCTGCAGAGAGCCCCAACGTGCTGAAGCTTCGGGCACTCGGTATCACCGTGCATATCGGCCACGCTGCCGAGAATATTGGCCGCGCACAGGTCGTTGTAACCTCCACAGCCATTGCAAAAGACAATCCTGAAGTCTGTTTCGCCAGAAAACAGGGTATTCCGATCATTCCAAGAGCTGAGATGCTGGCCGAGTTGATGCGCATGAAACAGGGTGTAGCCATAGCAGGCAGCCATGGAAAGACAACGATTACATCCATGATTGCTCACGGAATGGAGATCGCCGGACTTGACCCAACCTATGTGATTGGTGGCCGTCTGATGGCAACTGGTGACAATGCGAAACTGGGAGGAAGCCCATGGCTGGTCGCCGAAGCCGATGAGAGTGATGGCTCATTCCTTCGGCTCTCACCTACCATTGCCGTGGTCAGCAATATCGATCCTGAGCACCTTGATCACTATGGTGATTTCGATCATCTGATGGAGGCCTTTCGCCAGTTTGTAAATATGACACCGTTCTATGGACGTGTGGTACTGCACCATGAGCATCCCAATGTGGCATCGCTTCGTAATGGACTGCACAAGCCGATAACCACTTATGGAAGTAGCCCACAGGCTGATCTTCACCTGATTGATCTGCAGCCCGATGGCAATGGGCAACATCTCACCGTTGGAATCAGCGGCAAGACGGAAAAGTGCAGTTTCAGACTACCGATGCCGGGCAGGCACAACGCCGAAAATGCGCTGGCAGCCATGGCTGTGCTCATGGATCTTGGTGTTGATACCAAAACCATCAAGAAAGGCATGGAGAGCTTCGCCGGCATTCAACGCCGGTTCCAGTCTGTTGCATCAGGTAAGGGTGTTCTTGTTGATGATTATGCGCACCATCCGAAAGAGATTATCGCAACCCTTGAGGCGGCAGCATCATGCTGGCCGGAACAAGAGATTTCCGTTATTTTCCAGCCACATCGTTACACCCGCACACAGGATCTAATGGATGATTTTCTTGGTGCGTTTGACGCAGCCCATGAAGTGGCTCTGCTACCCATCTATGCTGCAAGCGAATCTCCTATCGAAGATGTTACCACTGAAAAGATGGTTGAAGGGATGCGTGCACGTGGCCACAAACATGTCTCACTCTGCCCGACTCTTGAGCGCGCAGAGCAGAATGCACTGGAGATGATCAGGGATGGCAAAGTGGTGGTGTTGATGGGAGCCGGTTCTATCGGCGGCCTGGCTCAGCGACTTCGCGACATCATATCAGGGGCCGAATCATGAGCTGGCATCAGAGCATCTCCCTGTTGGGACGGTTCGATGAGCATATACCGCTCGCGACTCACACCACACTGGCGGTTGGCGGTCCTGCACGCTGGTATTTCCGCCCTATAGGTGAGGCCGAACTGGCTGAAGCACTGAAACTCATCCCCGATGAGATAGCCATCCTGCCTTTAGGGCGTGGCAGCAACCTGCTGG
>Ga0316192_10001007_pt1 | contig 20687 bp, 10 predicted proteins | sample MerIslwburrow_MG_FD_204931 | JGI IMG/M metagenome (GOLD analysis project Ga0316192, IMG submission 204931) | Coastal sediment microbial communities from Maine, United States - Merrow Island worm burrow | ecosystem: Environmental > Aquatic > Marine > Coastal > Sediment | place: USA: Maine...
AGACCGCCTCCGATGCGGCTCGACGCGGCACCCGCCGCACGCTGGTGCGGGTTCTGGAATCCGTGCTCAGACTCGCCCATCCGCTGATGCCCTTTATCACCGAAGAGATCTGGCAGAGGGTGGCCCCGCTGGCGGGCGTCGCCGGCGATACAGTGATGCATCGTCCCTATCCGCAACCGCAAGCAGGCCAGATCGATGGCGCGGCGACCGAGGAAATGGAATGGGTGCAGACGTTCATCATGGGTGTGCGCCGCATCCGGTCCGAGATGGACATCTCTCCGGGTAAATCGCTCCCGGTGCTGCTGGACAACTACAGCGCGTCGGATCGAGCCCGGTTCGATGGCAACGCACTCTACATCGAGCGCCTGGCGCGCCTCGCCTCGGTGACCTGGCTGACGGGTCCGGCACCGGAGTCGGCCACGGCTCTGGTCGGCGATCTGAAGATTCTGATTCCCATGGCCGGTCTGATCGACAAGGATGCGGAAATGACCCGGCTGCAGAAGGAGATCGCCAAGCTGAGCAAAGCCATCCAGGGCGGGGAGATGAAACTGGGCAACGCCCAGTTTCTGTCCCGCGCACCGGCCGCGGTGGTGGACAAGGAGCGTGGGCGCTTGACGGAAGCCAAAGCCGCTCTGGCCAAGCTGGATGAGCAACTCAACCGAATTCAAAAGCTTTAGGGCCCGGCAAAGCTGCGATTTCAGACCCATATCGACCGGCCTACAGGAAGACAATACATGAGCGAACGCAAATCGATTTTCGTCCGATTTTGGGGTTGGCTGACCGGACTCATCGGGCTTTACAACCCGAGGACCATTAAAGAAAAGGGGTTTCTCTGGGCCACCGGGCTGGCCCTGGCCACTATGATGGTGGTGACGGCGATCCTGGGCATCCTCTGGAGCATAGAGCCGGAACCGTTCGACGTGGCGGAAAACGCCCGGATCGATGCGGGCGAGGCGCCGCCGGTGGCGGGATACATCACCACCGCCACCCTGGCCCGCATCGCCAGCACCTTGCTGGACAAATCCGGCGGCTATCTGTCCAACGACGTGATGCCGCCCGGGATTTACCTGGACAATATGCCGAACTGGGAGTTCGGTGTTCTGGTGCAGATCCGGGACGCCACCCGGGCGCTGCGCAACGATTTCGGCCGTTCCCAAACCCAATCCACCGAAGACAAGGATCTGGCCATCGCCGAGCCCCAGTTCAATTTCCCCAACGATTCGTGGATTTTTCCATCCACGGAGTCTGAGTATCGCAGGGGCATCGAGGCGCTGCAGCGGTTCCAGGCCCGGCTGGCGGAGACCCAGGATGTGAACGCTCAGTTCTACACCCGGGCCGACAATCTCCGGGAATGGCTGGCGGTGGTGGAGAAACGGCTGGGCAGCCTGTCCCAAAGACTGTCCGCCAGCGTGGGTCAACAACGGGTCAACGTAGACCTGGCCGGGGATCCGGCAGCCGGAGAATCAACCGAGCGCCCCGCCGAGTTTGAAGTCAAGACCGCCTGGACCGATATCGACGATGTGTTCTATGAGGCACGAGGAACCGCATGGGCGCTGATCCACCTGATCAAGGCCCTGGAGATAGACTTTGACGACGTGTTGAAGAAAAAGAACGCCCGGGTGTCCCTGCGTCAGATTTCCCGGGAGCTGGAATCCACCCAGGATCAACTCTGGAGCCCGATTATCTTGAACGGCACCGGGTTCGGTCTGTTCGCCAACCACTCGCTGGTGATGGCGTCCTATATTTCCCGCGCCAACTCCGCCGTGATCGACCTGCGTAATCTGATGAGCCAGGGCTGAACCTGGCCTATGGAGGCCTCGATTTATACGCGCGATTAGATCGGGGACTCCACAGGCGTTGCCGTCAGGACGCTGCCGGCAACACCAGTTTCACCACCATCCACACCGCCAGCACCAGCAGCACCGTCATGGCCAGTCCCACCGCGATAAAAATGCCGGGACTGCCGTGGGTGAAATCGCGCTCGCGATTTGCATTGCTCTGCACGCCGAGAAACGCCGCCAGTACGCTCTTGATGACCTTGAGCAGGCCAGGCTTGCCTTGGGTAGCGCCCGTCATAATCGCCGCTTCCGTTGATCGTGGATTGCGCCGGATTGTAACGATTCCCCAGTGTCCCGTCCCATAAGTTCGTTGCATTTCAGCATGGCAACAAGCGCCCGGGCGCCAGGCGGGCGGGTCCAACACCGGGGATAGGCGCGCTCATCGCCCTGCCCGTCAGAAGCGCCCCACATCTGCCACCGCGGCTTGCCGATGCCCTGCCGGCACACGCCCCCGCTTGCGAGACCCGCCACCAGAGGCGGCGATTTCGCCGCATCGATTTCCGAAAATTCACACCCAGCCACGGGCCGTTTTGCCCAGGGCACTGGCGTGCCCATTGCACCTGAGGGACCCACGCCGACGCACAAAGTCATTGGTTCAATCGCCTGGAAGGCTTTGCCGACGCCGGTCCTATACACGATGCAACCAAGGTCAGATAGCGATGCGCCACACACTCCTCACTGTACTCATGATGATCATGACCGTGGCGGTTTCCGCCGCCGTCGCCGATGGCCCGCTGGAAAGCCGGCTGAGCGCGTTTCGGGTGGTCTCAGACTCCAATGGCCAAGCGGCCCTGGAACAGGCCGAAGCCGCCGCACCCGGTGATTTGATCGAGTATCACCTGAACTACGCCAACCGCAGCACCGACGCCCTCGGCGGTCTGATCATAAACGGACCCATTCCCCCGGGGACCACCTACGTTGGTGAATCAGCCCGGGCCGACATCGACCATGTGCTGGAAGTCAGCATTGACGACGGCAACAGCTGGTCGACCGAACCGCTCATGCGGCAGGTACGCAACGCGGACGGCAGCGTCAGCGAGGTCGAGGTGCCGGCCAGCGAGTACACCCAGATCCGCTGGCGCCTGAACAACGCGCTTCAGCCGCACCAGGACCTGGCGCTGCGATATCGGGTCTCGGTGTCCGAGTAGGCCCGGTCCCGCACCCTAGGCAAGGTCTGATCAATTGATACCTGGCGAACATCCCCCTTGAACTCTGCTTCCCAAGCACGAAAAGGAACTCTACGCATGTACTGCCAACCTCATTCGAAACACCGAACCGGTGCGGTCGGCGCCGCGCTGGCCGCGGTGCTGGGCGTTGCGGTTTGGTCCCAGGTCGATGCAGCGGCGCCCAACGCCGGCGCCGTCATCGGCAACCAGGCCAGCGCCACCTACACCGACGCCAGTGGTCAAACCCGCACCGCCACGTCCAACCTGGTGCAGACCGTGGTGTCACAGGTTGGCGGCATCGACATTGAAGCCGATCAAAGCCGTACCGTCACCATCGGCGGCATCGTCTATTTCCCCCATACGCTGATCAACACCGGCAACGGCGCCGACAGCTACACCTTGGCGACCAGCGAGGGCGCTGGGGCATTCAACTTCACCAATCTGCAGGTCTATGCAGACGTGGACCGGGACGGCATCCCGGACAACCTGACCCCGATCACGGCGACGCCGACCCTGAACCCGGGTGGCGTCTACGGCATCGTGGTGGCCGGCACAGTGCCCGGTACCGCCATTGGCGGCAGCTCAGAGACCATCCTGATTGCCGCCACCAGCGCCTTCGACGTCGGTGAATCCGACAGCAACACCGACACGGTCACAGTCACCGCAAACGCGGTCATCGATGTGACCAAGTCGATGGACATCACCAGCGGCCCCTCTCCGAATGCCGGACCCATCACCGTCACCCTGACCTACACCAACCGAGGCGCCGCTACAGCCACCGATGTGTTGCTGGAGGACGATCTTCCGGCCGGTATGAGCTACATCGCCGGAACCGGTCGCTGGAGCGGATCAGGCACGACGCCCCTGGGGGATGGGCCCGGGAACGATCCGACGGGGATCGACTACGACGGCGGTGATTTCGAACCCGGTACGCTGTCCGCCACCATCTTGAACGTGCCACCCGGTGATTCCGGTGCCATCAGCTTCCAGGTCAGCATCGACACTGGAGTGGCTTCCGGGAACCTGGTCAACGTCGCCGAGTATGGCTACCTGGACGGCTCCGGTGCCGGCATTGGTCCGGTGAACACCAATCCGGCGGTGTACACGGTGACCCCGACTACCGGCGTGGTGATGGACGACAACGGATCCGCCACGGACCAAGTCAATCCCGGCAACGATGTGGTGGAAATCACCACCCCGGTGAGTCAGGGATCGGTGGTCAATTTCGAGAACGTGTTGACGAACACCGGCAACGGCAGCGACACCTTCGACGTGGAAGTGGTGTCCAACACCTTCCCGGCGGGCAGCAACTTCCAATTGTTCCAGTCTGACGGCGCCGGCAATCCCACCTCGCCCATGACCGACTCCAATGGCAACGGCACTCCGGACACAGGCCCGGTTGCGGCGGGCGCGAGCTATAAGATCGTGCTCCAGGTCACGCTGCCAGCGACGGCCAGCGGCAACAACGGCGGCGCCGGATTCAACGTGGTAAAGCGAGCGATCTCCACCTTGAATCCTGCGGTCAGCGATGACACCACCGACAATCTGGCGGAAATCACGGTCAGCAGCGTCGACCTGACCAACGACAGCGTAGCGGGTCCCGGCACAGGCGCGGGTCCTGAAGCAAGCGCGGTCACCACAGCCGCCGTGGGCCCGGGTTCAACCGCGAGCTTCACCCTGTTCGTCCAGAACACCAGCTCGTCGCCGGATACCTATGATCTTGCTGCCAGCACAGACCCGAGCTTCGCCAGCCTCGCCCTGCCCGCCGGCTGGACGGTGGAGTTCAAGAACACGGGCGGCGCCGTGGTTTCCGGCACCGGTGTTCTGGTGGGGAACGCAAGCGTCGAAATCACCGCTGAGGTGCGGGTACCCGGAACCGCCGCACCGACCACGGTCAGCGTGTACTTCCGCGCCCTGTCCTCATCCACCGGTGCGGTGGACATCAAGCACGATGCGGTCACGGTCAGCTCCGTGAATGACATCGCGCTCAGCCCAAGCAACACCGGCCAGGTGTTTCCGGGCGGGTCCATCGCCTATGCGTTCCAGCTCACCAACAACGGCAATGCCGGTGAAACCGCCAGTGTCATTACCGCCACCAACTCCCAGGGGACCTGGAGCGCACCGGTGGTGTACTGGGACGTCAACGGCAGCGGTGCACTGGACGGCGCCGATCAGGTGGTGACCAACCTCAGCGATATCCTCGGCGCGAACGGGGATCCCAACGGCGACGGCACGCTGGACCCGGGCGAGAGCATCCCATTGCTGGTCCGGGTGGAGCCGCCGGCGGGCGCCAACGACGGTGACAGCAACAGCACCACGGTGACCGCCGAGGCGGTGACCGGGGAAACCAACACGGTGGACAACACCATCACCATGGTGACCACGGTCATCACCAGTGACGTGGTGCTGGACAAGCGTCAGGCCCTGGACGCGGCCTGCGACGGTACCGCTGACACCGCCCTGTCCGCCGGCAATATCGGCAGTGGGGCCGCCCCAGGCGCGTGTATCGTCTACCAGATCACCGCCACCAACAGCGGCTCCAGTGCCGTGAATAGCCTGGTCATTACCGACACCACGCCAAGCTTCACCACCTACACCGACTGTAGCGGTGTCTGCGCAGCATCCGTGTCCTCGGGGTCCGTCACCGGGAACCCGGGCAATGGTGCCGTAGGGGTGGTGGAAGCCACCGTAGGCAGCGTGCCGCCCCTGGGCACGGCTGTCCTGACCTTTACGGTTCGGATCGACCAATAGCAAGGACGCCCCGGGAGGCACACCCTCCCGGGGCAGGTCCGGTGGCCATGGAAAAAGCACCAAACCACCCCGCACCGCTTTGATCCCCGCACTGCAGCGCTATGCTCCGCCACGCACCACGGTCAAATCGCCAGCTGTTTGCTGTGGTGTTACTCACCCTGCTCAACTGGGCAAGCTCGGTGGTCGCTGCACCCACCCCCCCCCCTCTACTGATCGAAAACCGCGCCCAGGCAACCTATTCTGACGCCGGGCTCGGCCTGCCAAAGTCAACCACGTCCAACATCACCCGGCTCCAGGTCCTGCGGATTGAAGCGCTTGCCCTGGAAACAGATCAAAGCCGCGACGGCACCGCCGGTGAAACGCTCATCCTAGGCCACCGCCTGGTCAACCAAGGGAATCTGAGAACGGACTTCACGGTCGATTACGACAATCTGATCGGCGACGACTACGACACGAACGGCCTGAATCTGATCCAGGACCTGAACGGCAACGGACAGATCGATGCCGATGAAATTGGGTTGGCGCCCGGCAGCGTACTGACCCTGATGCCAAACGAGACCCGGTATTTCCTCCTGTCGGCGACAATACCGGACTCCGTCGATCCCGGTCAGGTCGCTCGTCTGGAGATCCGGGTGGTGAGCGCAAGCGGTGCCGCCAGCGCCACCAACATGAACCAGATCATGGTCAAGGCGGTGGCGCCAGACCTGAGTTTGAAGAAGTCCGCTTCCACCGCACAGGCCGAGCCCGGTGACACCCTGGGCTTTCGCCTGCTGGCCGCGAACGAGGGAGACGGGCCGGCGGAGCCGGTTGATACAGTGATTTCGGGCACCCCCGGGCGCCATGTGATCGTGCGCGACAGCCTGCCGGCCAATACCACATTCCAGCGCTTCGACGATCACAGCAGCGCCGAGGCCCTGCTGCATATTCGGGGCGAACCGATGCATCACTACATCACTGCGCCACCGTCGCAATTGGATACCGTCGACGCCGTGGCGTTCGCCTACCCCGCTTTAGCACCTGCACAGCGGGTCAGCGCGGGTTTTCAGCTCCGGCTGCATGAGAACGCCGGCTACCGGGTGGAGAACGAAGCCGGGCTGTTTGTCGAAAAGCCCGATGGCTCTGAGGACCGCATACCCAGCAATCGGGTTGCGGTGGCATTGCCAGACAATCCGGGGGTACTGAACTATTTCAGCGACGACGGATTCGACCTGCCCACCGACTACGGCAGCGCGGGACGTCCGCTGTTTCTCGGTCTGGACTCCGGCGCCTGCAACAGCGATGCGAGCATCCGGGAACGGCACCCAGTCACCTTGCAGACCCGCTTGTCAGGTGATGCGGAAAGCGGGTTCGTAATGCTGGAGACCGGTCCGAACACGGGTGTGTTCCGGGTCAGCAACATGCCCACCCAGGCCTGGCCCCTATCCCCCAGCGCCCCAGAAAACGGCACGGTAGAGGTGGGGGTAAACGACACGGTGGTGGCCCTCGCCGACTGCGCCGAGGCGCCGTTGCAGGCCGCCATCCTGATCGACCCCTCCGGCGTGGTGTTCGACGCCCAAAGCAACCAAACCCTGGCCGGTGCCACCGTGACCCTGGTTGGCGTTTCCGACAGCGGCGCCGAGTTTGTGCCCACGGTGTTGGACCTGGATGGCCAGGTTGCGCCCCATGTATTGGTAACCAATGCCGATGGTCTGTTCCGCTTTCCCATGGTGGCGCCCGGAACCTATCGGTTGAACGTGCTCCCACCCAACGGCTACGTGTTTGCCTCTTCCGTGCCTGTCGATGGGTTGCCCGCGAACCGGAACGTCCAGGCGCCCGGGTCTTACGGTGGGCATTTCTCAATTGTGCCCGCGAGCGGCCCGGTTTTTCTGGATGTGCCACTGGATGCGGGCGCCGTGGCCGGACTGATGGTGAACAAGGCCGCATCCCGGTCCAGCGCGTCCATCGGCGAAACCGTTCTCTATTCGGTCACCGTATCCAACAGCACCGGCAGCGTGCTGGATGGCGTGGCGGTGCGCGACGAACTGCCCGCCGGCTTTGCCTATCTGCCCGGCACCGCCCGGCTCGAAGGGACCCGGATTCCCGATCCCCTCGGCAATCCGGGCGGGCAGCTGGTGTTCACCATTGACCAGCTGGACCTGGACGAGGTGGTCGAAGTCAGCTACCGGGCGCAGCTCAGAGTGGGTGCGAACCGGGGCGACGGCGTAAACCGGGTTCAGGCGTTTTCCGGGGCGGCCAGTTCGAATGTGGCCACCGCCACGGTGGAGGTGATCGAGGACGTGTTCAGGGACGACGGCTACATTCTGGGCAAAATCTTTGCGGACTGTAACGCCAACCGCATCCAGGACCTGGGTGAACCCGGTGTACCGGGCGTCCGCATCGTTCTTGAAGACGGAACCTTCGTCATCTCGGATGACAGAGGCAAGTACAGCTTCGCAGGCGTATCACCCCGCACCCACGTTTTGAAGGTGGACCCCATCACCCTACCCCAGGGATCACAACTGCTGCTGCTGGACAATCGCAACATGGGCGATCCAAAAAGCCAGTTCGTGGATCTGAAAAAGGGCGAGCTGCACCGGACGGACTTCGCCCTGGGGCCCTGCGACGACAGGGTGATGGGTGCGCTCGAAGCCCGAACGGCCCGGGAGGCATTGTTGCCCGGTGATGCCATGGTCGGGCTGAGCATCGATCTGCCGGTGGAACCGCGTGCCCCCGTATCCGACCCCAGATCCCGGCCGGCCAGCGGACTGCTTCGGGCCGATGGTCGGGTGATGGAATTCGGGCCACAGCAGCCACAGGCGCTGAACGCGGCCACCCGGCCGGCGCGCCTGCCCCCACCACCGCTGACGGCAGCCGCCACGGTCGATCTGGAAACCCTGTTGCCGACACTGGATCCCGCACTGGGGTTTATCGGTCTCAAGGACGGGGACACCCTGCCCAGCCGCCAGATCTCGGTGCTGGTCAAAGGCACTGCCGGTGCTCGGTTCCAACTCTCGGTCAATGAGATGGACGTGTCCGAGGACCGGGTCGGGCAAAAAGCGGTGATGGCGCAGAACCGCAGCCAGGCCTGGGAATACATTGCAGTCAAACTGCAACCCGGTCCGAACCGGCTCACGCTGTCGCAGCTGGATCCGTTTGGCAACATTCGCGGCACCGAGACCATCACCGTGCTGGCGCCGGGGCAGCTGGGCCGGATCGAGATCGCCGGACCTGAGCATGGCAGCCCGGCCGATGGTGAAACCCCAGTTCCGATTCGGATTGACCTGGTAGATCCGAACGCCATACCGGTCACGGCCCGCACCCCTGTAACACTGGAAACCAGCGACGGCGTATGGCTGGTGGACGATCTGGATCCGGTCCAACCGGGTGTGCAGACATTCGTTGACGCCGGTGGCGGGGTGTTCGAGCTGCTGCCACCGGCCACCCCGGTGGACGCCTTGATCCGAGTTTCCAGCGGCGTGATCGGCAGCGAATACCCGGTCAAGCTATTGCCCAACCTGCGTCCCCTGCTGGCCGTGGGCCTGGTGGAAGCTCGTCTGGATTTCAGTCGGCTTAACAAAAATGAGCTGAAGCCCGCCACCAAACAAGAGAGCTTTGAGCGTGAGCTGAGCGCCTTCAGTTTTGGCGATGACGACAATTTCCGAGGTGGGGCGCGGAGCGCTTTCTACGTCAAGGGTGCGATCAAGGACGAGTATCTTCTGACGCTGTCCTACGACAGCGACAAGGACGAGCGGACCCCCCTGTTCCGGGACATACAGCCCGAGCTGTTCTATCCGGTGTACGGTGATGCGGCGATCAAGGCATTCGACGCCCAGTCCACCAGCAAGCTGTATGCACGCATCGACAAAGATCGCTCATTCGCCCAGTACGGCGACTTCGTGACCGACCCCGGGGGCGACGTGCGGCGCCTCAGCAACTACAGCCGCAGCCTGACCGGGTTCCTGGGGCATTTCGATCGCAACCGGTACGGTCTGAGCGCCTTCGCCGCCCACGAGGACAGTCGCCAGGTGGTGGTGGAATTTCAGGCCCGAGGGATATCCGGGCCCTATTCGCTGGAACGCGTCGACATCGTGCCCAACAGCGAGAAAGTCGAGATTCTCACCCGGGACCGTGAACAACCCTCGGTGGTCCTCAAGAATGAACCCAAAGAACGCTTTCGGGACTATGAGGTCAACGACCTGAGCGGCGAACTGCTGTTCCGGCGGGCCGTGCCCAGCGTTGATTCGAATCTGAACCCGATATTCATCCGCGTGACCTTCGAAGTCCGGGACGACGGTGAGGACTACTGGATCTACGGGGTGGACGGCCTATGGGTGGTGAACAACTGGTTCCAGCTGGGCGCCTCCATGGTGCAGGATCGGCACCCCATAGACGGGATCGATCTGTACGGTGTGCAGAGCGAAGTGCGAGTGGGCAGAACCGGGCGCCTGATAGCGGAATTTGCGCAGAGCGACACCGACCTGGAGGGCACTGGCACCGCCGGGCGACTGGAACTGATTCATGCCACTCCCAGGTTCGACAGCCGTCTTTTCTTTGGCCAATCCGATGTGAATTTTGTCAATCCAAACGCCGGACTGACGCCGGGTCGCCGTGAAGCCGGTGCCAATCTCAACTATCGTATCGACCCGAAAACGTTTGTTGCCGCCGAACTGTTGTTCAGCGAGAGCCGAATCGACGACGGCAAACGCAGGGGGGGCTTGATCACCCTGCAGCGGGCACTGGGCTATAACTTGAGCGCCCTGGTGGGCATGCGCCATGTTCGGGATACCTCAGCGCCCCCGTTCATCAACAGCATTGGCGTCGGCGCCCGCGACACCACCACGGCACTGGGCAGGATGGACTGGCAACCGCCCGTGCTGCGGGGGGGCAGCGTGTTCCTGGAGTATGAACAGGATATTCGCGACAGCGCTGCACGCCGAGCGGCGGTGGGCGGGGAGTACCCACTGGCCGACCGCGGACGTGTCTATGTCAAGCATGAGTTCATCGCCAGTCTGACCGGCGTCTACGGTCTGACCGACGCAGATCAGAACAACCACAATACGGTGCTGGGGCTGGACTTCGACTATATGAACGAGGGACAGGCGTTCAGTGAGTACCGGGTCCGGGACGCCATCAGCGGTCGCGAGGCGGAGGCCGCCATCGGCCTGCGCAATGTCTGGCCGGTCGCCCGAGGCGTGCGCTTGCAAACCGGGTTTGAGCGGGTGCAGCCCCTGGACGGGGCTCTGGATGAGAGTACTGCCCTGACCGGGGCGGTGGAGTACACGGCCAATCCCCTTTGGAAGGGCAGCGCCCGAATGGAGTGGCGCAAGAGCACCCGTGTCAACGGAATACTCAACACCCTGGGCGTGGCGCGCAAGCTGAGCAACAGCTGGACCTATCTGGGCAAGAACACGCTGGACTGGCGGGAAGACCGAGACACGGACGGCGTCTATCTTCGCAATCGTTTCCGCACTGGCCTGGCCTTTAGAGACACGTTCACCAATCGCCTGAACGCGCTGATGCGCTATGAATTTCTATACGAGAAGAACGATGCCGACGACGACAAACGGCAAACCCACATCTGGTCCACCCACATCAACCATCGCCCGGGACGCAAGCTGACGCTCTCGGGTCGCTATGCCGGAAAATACGTGGAGGAGCGGGGCCAGGACTTCGACAGCGACTATGTCGCACATCTGATCAGCGGCCGGGTCATGTACGACCTGGACAAGGAATGGGACGTGGGCGTGATCGGCAGTTCGTTCTTCAGCGGCGACTTCAAGAGCCGACAGAACGGGGTCGGCCTCGAGGTGGGACATCTGCTGCAGGAGAATCTCTGGGTTTCGGCCGGGTACAACTTCTTTGGCTTCGAGGACCAGGATCTGAGTGGCGAGGATGCCACCAATCCGGGCGGTTATCTTCGGCTGCGTTACAAATTCGACGAGGACGTTCTGTCGTGGCTGCGCTAAGGCGCCATGGTCAACTCCGGTCCGGGACCGGCCGGGCAGCGGCGCGCAAAGGCGTCGGCTGGTGGCTGGCCGCCCTCCTCGCCATCGGTCTGGCGCTGCAGACGCAGCCGGCCGCCGCCGGCGCGCCCCTCACCCTGCAACAGCGCTTTGACGGCGCGGTGGACTATGTGGTGACCGGCGGCAGCCTGAGAACCGCGAACAACAACGTCAACGCCTGTTCCACCACATCCAGCTCGACCAAGAGCTTGAGCGGGATTCCAGCCGGCGCCAGTATCCGGGCCGCCTATTTGTACTGGGCCGGATCGGGGTCCAGCGCAGATTTCCAGGTGAGCTTGGACGGCAGCAGCCATAGCGCGCTGCGAGGCTACACCGAGCAATTCTCCAACGGCAGTCTGAATCTGGATTTTTTCGCCGGCGTCGCCGACGTCACCGCCCAGGTCACGGCCAAGGGCAATGGCAGCTACACCTTCAGCGATCTGGCCGTGGTCACCAGCAACCAGTCAGGCGGAGCAAGTTACTGTTCCTCGCAAACGGTTCTGACAGGTTGGTCGCTGGTGGTGATCTACGACGCCGCGGGTCTGCCCAACCGATCCCTGGTGCTGTTCGATGGGTTTGAGGCGATTTTTCAGACCGAGCGGGATTTCGCCCTCAGCGGCGTGCTGGCCTCCAATGTTCCGGCCGGCAAAACCACTGCCCTGGTCTGGGAGGGTGACACCACCCTGGGCGGTACGCGGGAACAGCTACGCTACAACGGCAACCCGCTGTCCGATACGGTCAACCCGGTGTCCAACGCCTACAACGCCACCGTCAATACACTGCCGAGCACCAGTGAATGGGGTCTTGATCTCGACACCTACGATATCTCGCCCTATATCCGTGCGGCTGACACCGGCGGGGTGACAACGGTGAGTGCCGGGCCGGACCTGGTGTTGTTGAACGCGGTGCTGCTTCAGATCACCACCACCGCCATCACCGGACGGGTGTTCGAAGACGTCAACTATGGCGGCGGCCAGGGCCGGGACTACGCCGACGCGGCGGCCTCGGCGCCGGGGTTTCAGCTGGGCAGACCCGGGGCCCGGGTGGAACTCTACGATGCCAGCGGCAATTTTCTGGACGCCACCACCACCGACGCGGGCGGAAACTATGGCTTTTATCGGCTGCTGAACGGGGACTACCTGGTTCGGGTGGCGACCGCCTCGGTCACCTCCTCGCGTGCCGGTGGCAGCAGTTGCTCCGAGTGCCTGCCGGTACAAACATTTCGCACCGATGGGTCCAGCAGTGTCGGCCTGCCGGTGGTGAACGAGGTCGGCGGGGCCTCTCCGGGCCAGCCCGATGCAGCGGCCAATACCGGCGGCGCCAATCTGTTCACACTGCAAGCGCACTCGGTTGCGCCGGGCCGAATCTCTGGGTTCGGCATCCCCAGGGCCGACTTCGGCTACAACTTCGACACCGTCGTCAACACCAACGATGCCGGTCAGGGCTCGTTGCGGCAATTCATCGAAAACAGCAACCGCCTGGGCAACGGCGGGTTGGATCAGGATGACAATCCGGCGGGCGCCGCCGCGCTGCCCAAAGCCGCAGGGGTCGAACACAGCCTGTTCATGATCCCACAGTCCGATCCCGGCTACCGAAACAGCCCGGACGGTGGCAGCGGCAATGCCTTCGTCATTTCGTTGAGCAGCGGCGCCCTGCCCGCTGTAAGCGACCCCGACACGGCCATCGACGGCCGTACCCAGACCGCCTACAGCGGTGACACCAACGCCCCGGTCCAGGAAGCCCCGGGCGGAGGCGTTGGTTCCCCCAGCACCGGACCGGAAATCGTGGTCGACGGCACCGGCAGCATCGGCAATCAACCGGTGCTGGAATCGGTCGCCGGGCGCAGTCGATTCGTCGGCCTTGGCGTGACCGGGGCCGTTGGCGGTAGTGAACGGGCCGTGGGCATCCGCTTGGAAACCGGCTCCGACGGCGGCGCCGTCGTCGACACCACGGTCTGGGGCAATGGCTCCGACGGCATCATGGTGCGGGGTTCGTCGGCTGTCCGCATCAGCGACAACGTCCTGTTGGCCAACGGCTCCTCCGGGCATCGCACCGCGGACGGTATCTGGGCCCGCGACACCCGTGGTTTGGAGATCCGGGACAACACGATAGTCGGCAACGTGGGCATGGGGATCGATCTGCGCGTCGGCAACAGCGGATTCGTGATCCAGGGCAACCTGATCGAGGGCAACGGGGTCCCTGTTGCCGGTGGGAACGGCAACAACCGATCCGGCGTGGGGGTACGACGCAGCCCGAACGGTGTCATCACGAACAACATCATCACCGGCAACACCGACGACGGCGTGCTGGTCTACAACAACACCACGAGCTACGGCGTGCGCATCTCACAGAACAGCATTTACGGCAACGGACAGCAGGGGATAGACCTGGGCGGCGGCCAGGCCGGCGGCAACGGCGTCACTTTGAACGACAGCAACGACGCGGACAACGGACCCAACACCCTGTTCAACTATCCGGTGTTGGACACGGCGCAGATCAGCGGCGGGATGCTGACACTCAGCGGATACGCTCGACCGGGCACACAAATCGAGCTGTTTGTGTCGGACCGGGACGCGGGTGGATTCGGCGAAGGCCAGATCTATCTCACCACCCTGGTGGAGGGCGACGCCGCGGACACGGATGGGGGTACCGGTTCCTATAGCGGTCCGGTGAACGGCGTCGATCAGGGCAGCGACAACAGCAACCGCTTTCGGTTCGAGATCCCCCTGAGTTCGCTCCCCGGCGTGACAGCGGGCGTGGAACTGACCGCCACCGGGACCGACTCAGCGGGCAACACCTCCGAGTTCAGCGGCAGAGTGACGACCCTTGGAGGCGTGAATGTGTCCGGCGTAGTTTGGCTGGACAACAATCGCAACGGCGTCCGCGACGCCTCGGAACCGGGTATCGGCGCGGTAACCGTGGCACTCTATGATTCGGCCACTGATAGCTGCTCGGGCACCCGGACCACCACCGACGGTGGCTACACGTTCACCGGTGTTGCACCCGGCAGCTATCAGCTCATCGAGGCCGGCTCGGCGGATCTGCCCCTGGCCTGCCCCCCGGCCCCGGCGGCCGCAGACCCGGCGGGCCATATCTCCACCACCGCCAACACCCGTACGGTGACGGTGGACGGTTCCACCATCACAAACCAGGACTTTGGTGACTACAACGGCAGCCGGATCAGCGGCCGGGTGTTCAACGACAACGGCGCCGGCAACGGCACCGCCCACAACGGCGTGGTGGAAGGCGACGAAACGGGGCTGGCCGGGATCGCAGTGACGGTTGAGAATGCCGGAAGCGCCGTCCTGGACAGCACCCAAACCGATCCGTCCGGCCGCTATACGGTGTGGGTTCCCGCCGGTTCTGGCGCAATCACCCTTCGTAAAGCCACCACCGCAGACTCAACCCCCATCAGCAAGCTGGCGATCGCGGTCTTGGACACCGCACCAGCCACCGACTACGGTCAGATGCAGTTTTCCACCGTGGCGGGCGCCGCTTACCCGGACCTGGACTTCGGGGAAGTGAAACAGCCCGCATTCGCACCGGATCACACCGGCACCGGACTACCCGGAACCGTGGTCGCCTACCCTCACACCCTGAGCTCATGGACCGAAGGTTCGGTGGCTTTTTCCATCGGCACGGAAACCTCGACGCCGGGCGCACCACCCTGGAGCTCGGTGCTGTATCTGGACAACGATTGCAGCGGCACCTTGACGGCAGGCGAACCGGTTCACGACGGGCCGGTCAGCACAAGCGCCGGGGCCGAGCTGTGCCTGATCGCGCGAATCAGCATTCCCAGCAATGCGCCGTTGTCCGGGCAGTATCGGATCAGGATCGACGCTACGTTCAGCTACACCGGCAGCGACGCGCCGGCCACGGTGCGCAGCCGTACCGATGTGACGGTGGTGGGCGAGGCCAGCGGATCCGGCCTGCAACTGTTGAAAACGGTGGACAAGCCCCAGGCCCTGCCAGGGGAAGTGCTGACCTATACCATCACCTACCGAAATGCCAGCACCAAACCCCTGGCGGAGCTGGTGGTGGACGACGCAACACCGGCGTTCACCACCTATCTGGCGGCCGCTTGTGGCAGCACACCGGGGGGTATCAGCTGTCCCAATCCACCCACCACAGCGCCACAGGTGGGCGTCAACGGCAATATTCGCTGGGTGCTGGAGGGCACGCTGTCACCCGGGGCAGAAGGCGCGGTGGAATACTCTGTGCAGGTGGATGACTGACCCCGACCGGAGCGGTCGGCGTCCAACCCCTATGCACTCCGCCGATCGGGCACTGTGACGCCGCGCAGCAGCAATGCACCGGAGACCAGGAGAATCAAGAGCGACATCAGGCCCAGTCCCCCGCTGCCGGTCATCAGCGTCACCGCTCCGACCAGCACCGGGCCCAACACGGCGGCGAACTTGCCCAGCATGTTGTAGAAACCGAAAAACTCAGCCGAACGTTCCGGCGGAATCAAGCGACTGTACAAGGAACGGCTGAGCGCCTGAACCCCACCTTGAACCAATCCGATGACCGCAGCCAGGACAAAGAACTCCTGTGCCGTGTCCAGAAACACCGCGTACAGCGTGACCAGGATATAGACCGACAGCGCAATCAGAATGCCGGCCTTGGCACCAAGACGCTGACCGATCAGGCCGAACACCAGGGCGGCGGGAAAACCGATGAACTGGGTCATCAGCAAGGCTTTGATCAGATCCCCTGAATCCAATCCCACAGAGAGCCCAAAGTCCACCGCCATGCGAATGATGGTGTCCACCGCGTCGATGTAAAGCCAGTAGGCGATCAGAAACCGAACCAGGTTGCGATGGGCGCGCAGATCGCGAATCGTCTGCAGCAGCTCCCGAAAACTGTCGCGCATCCAATGGCCGCGCGTACGGTCCGCCAGAGCCGCGGGTTCGGGCACCCAAACCAGCAGCGGGATGGTGAACACAAGCCACCATATGGAGACCGACAGAAACGACCACCGCACCGCCTCGGCCGCATCGGCCAGGCCAAACCAGTCCGGATTCAGAGTCATGAGCACATTGATGGCAAACAGGACGCCGCCGCCCAGATACCCCAGGGAGAATCCCAGCGCGGAGACCCGTTCCCGATTGTCCTCACCGGATACGGCGATCAGCAAGGCGTCGTAGAACACATTGGCGCCGGCGAAGCCCAGCACGCCGATGACAAACGCCAGCGATGCGACCCACCACTGGCCCTGCCCCACGAGAAACAGCGACCCGGTGGACAGTGCGCCCAGAGCGGCGAAGGCGGCCAGAAATCGTTTTCGTCCCCCCACCCGGTCCGCAATCGCACCCAGAATCGGCGCCATCAGCACCACGATGAGGCTGGAGACGGAATTGGCTACGCCCAGTCGAAACGTGCTCTCCGACGCAGCGACGCCCGCACTCCAGAACTGTTTAAAAAAAATCGGATAAAAACCCGACAGCACCACCGTGGCGAACGCTGAGTTGGCCCAGTCATAGAATGCCCAGGACAGAACCTGGCGGCGGGAATACATAGCGACAGGCTGGTTCAAGGCTCAATTCCCATTGCGGCACCGGTGTGCGCCGAACAGAGGCGTTGCGATCACATCAAGGTCCGAGCCCGCGGCGGCGGACCGACCCGGCATATCAGCCGACCCCGTGCTCACGAATGGCACTGAACGTAATCTCCGGCCAGCGCTCCTGTGTCAACTGCAGGTTGACCCGGGTGGGGGCGATATATACCAGCTCCCCGCTGTGGTCTTCGGCCAGATTGTCCTGACATTTGTTCCGGAACTCGGTGAACCGTTTCCCGTCGGCACAGCTCACCCAGTAGGCGGTGTTGACGTTGACCGGCTCGAAAATCGCCTCTACGCCGTACTCATGCTTGAGACGATGTGCGGCAACGTCAAACTGCAATACACCGACGGCGCCGAGAATCAGCTCATTCCGGGTCAACGGCTTGAACAATTGAGTGGCCCCCTCCTCGCAGAGCTGCTCCAGCCCCTTGAGCAACTGCTTATTGCGCAACGGGTCCTTCAAAACCGCCCGGCGAAACAACTCCGGCGCGAAATTGGGAATGCCGGTGAACTGCAAGGCCTCACCCTCGGTGTAGGTGTCGCCGATGCGCAACGTGCCATGGTTGTGCAAACCGATGATGTCCCCGGGATATGCTGCCATGGCACGCTCCCGGTCGGCCGCCATGAATGTCACCGCATCCGGAATTTTCACCTCGCGTGCAAGACGCACATGACGGCACTTCATGCCGGGGCGATAGGTCCCCGAGCAGATCCGCATGAAGGCGATCCGGTCCCGATGATTGGGATCCATATTCGCCTGGATTTTGAACACAAAACCGGAAAACTTGCTCTCCTCGGGCTGCACGGTGCGCACCAGTGTGGGTCGAGGCCTGGGTGAGGGTGCGCGCTCCACGAAATCATTGAGCATCTCCTGCACACCGAAATTGGTCAGGGCCGCGCCGAAATAGACCGGGGTGAGCGTCCCCTGCAAATACGCGTCATGGTCGAAGTCATGGCTGGCGCCCTGCACCAGCTCGATCTCCTCCCGGAGTTCCGCAATGGTGTCGCCCAGAATCTGGTCCAGTTCCGGATTATCCAGGCCCTGGATAATGGTGCCGGTTCCGGTTTTTTCCCGGGACGCCTGGTACAGGTGCACAAAATCCTGCTGCAGGTGATAGACGCCTTTGAGGCTGCGACCCATGCCGATGGGCCAGGTGACGGGTGCGCAGCGTATCTTCAGCACCTGTTCCACCTCGTCCATCAGCTCAATCGGATCGCGGCCGTCGCGATCCAGCTTGTTGATGAACGTAAAAATCGGCGTGTCCCGCAGCCGGCACACTTCCATCAGTTTGACCGTGCGTTCCTCAACGCCTTTGGCGCAGTCGATGACCATCAGCGCCGAATCCACCGCGGTTAGGGTGCGGTAGGTGTCCTCGGAGAAATCCTCATGGCCCGGCGTGTCCAACAGATTCACAATTCGATCGTGATAGGGAAACTGCATCACCGACGAGGTCACCGAAATGCCCCGCTCCTGCTCGAGTTTCATCCAGTCTGAGGTGGCGTGGCGGGCCGCCTTGCGACCCTTGACCGTGCCGGCCATCTGAATCGCACCGCCGTACAGCAGCAGCTTCTCGGTGATGGTGGTCTTGCCCGCGTCCGGATGGGAGATGATGGCGAAGGTGCGCCGGCGTCGGGTCTCTGCGAGCTGGTCGGTCAAAGTGGGGTCCCGTGAATCAAAGGCGGTGGATTCTAGCCCGCGCCCCGCGGCAATGGAACCGATGGCCGGCGGCCATCCCTCGTTGTCACATGTCTCAGGCCGGCCCCATATTCTCTGGCATCAGCGCCTTGGCCAGCACCAGGGCATCTTCCCGGGTGCTGCCCTGGGCGGGATAGTAGGCCCGGCGGCGCCCGATTTCATTGAACCCCAGAGCGTCGTACAGGGCACGGGCCGGATCGTTTGAGGGGCGCACTTCCAGAAGTACGGTGTCCACGCGGCCGACGCTGGCCAGAGCCAGCAGATACTCAAGCAACCGCCGTCCCAGACCCTGCCCCTGGGAACCAGGTTCGACACAGACATTCAAGATATGGGCTTCGCCGGCAGACACGCACAGCACGGCGTACCCGCACAGCCGGTCATGCTGCTCGCAGACCACACAGGTGTAGCCCACTCGCATGCAGTCGCGAAAGATGCCTTCCGACCAGGGAAACGGATACGCGGCCTGCTCAATGGCCATCACCGACTCGAGATCTCGGTCCTCCATACGGCGAAAACCGGGATGGGTTAGGCGTCCAGGTTTTTCAGGGTGTCCCTGGCCAGCTGAAGATCGTCCCACGCCTTTCGCTTCTCCACCGGTTTTCGCAACAGATAGGCCGGATGGTAAGTCACCACGAGCGGCAAGGCACTGTCGGGATGTCGATGCACCATCCCGCGCAACCGCCCAACCGGCGTATCGGTGGCCAGAAGATGCTGCGCCGACACCCGGCCCACCGACAGCAGGATGCGAGGCTGCACCAACGCGATTTGTCTCGCCAGATAAGCCTGGCAGGCCAGGGCCTCCTCAGACTTGGGGTCCCGATTCCCCGGTGGGCGGCACTTCAACAGGTTAGCGACAAACACCTGGTCGCGGCGCAAACCGAGGGCCAGCAGCATCTTGTCCAGAAGTTGTCCGGCACGGCCGACGAACGGTTTCCCCTGCCGGTCCTCCTCGGCACCCGGCGCCTCGCCTATGATCATCCAGTCGGCCTCACGACTGCCGACGCCGAACACCGTCTGGGTGCGCCCTTCGCAGAGGGCGCAGGCCCGGCAGCTGTGGACGGCCTGTTCCAGCTCACTCCAGTCCAATCCGGCGATCACAGGGGTCGCACCTGCCGCCGATTCCGCGGACGGAGCGGTCACGGTCTGGCGGCTAGATGGGGTGTCGGATACATCGGATTCCTGAACCTGACGGCCAGGCGCTTGCTGCCGCCGCCAAAGGGGTATGCCAAGGGCGCGAAGATAGGCCCGCTGTCGAGAAGAGATCACACCCATGGGGGTCGGCTCACCCTAGGGAAGGTCTGAACAATTGCTGCGATCGCGCCGGGGTCTTTACGCGCTCGCGTTCAAGGCGCACCGAGCGAAGTTGGCCCAAGGCAAATACGTGAGTTGCCAATGAGCGAGGTGCAACGCGGTACCAAGGGCGCAAAGGCCCGGCCCCTCCGGGGTTTCGCCCACAAGGGCACATCTGCCGCGCTTCCCGGCTTGGCCATAGAATGACTATGGCGCTGCGCCGGGTGCCTCGCATCTGCGCCCTTGTGGACCGAAACGCGATTCGTATCAATTGTTCCGACCTTCCCTAGCGAAAACCAACGCCGACCGGCATCCGAGCAGACCCGGCTTGCGCCAAACACTCGGGGCCACGCGAGCGTACAAGGGGTCGGGATTGGGCCCTATGGCCACCTGATCCCATAAGAC
>Ga0316192_10001008_pt1 | contig 20686 bp, 18 predicted proteins | sample MerIslwburrow_MG_FD_204931 | JGI IMG/M metagenome (GOLD analysis project Ga0316192, IMG submission 204931) | Coastal sediment microbial communities from Maine, United States - Merrow Island worm burrow | ecosystem: Environmental > Aquatic > Marine > Coastal > Sediment | place: USA: Maine...
ACCTTTTCAACGATCAGAAGGCAAGCCATGGCCTTTACCGATAAAAAACATCCAGTGACCACGAGTGGATATATAAATATTTGGAAAAATGCTGGAGTGTGAAAGGGCTTTTATCACCAAGCCCTAAATAACAATCAACATGATCAACAAGCCGCTCCGCAAGCAATCCAGGTCCACATCCCAAATCAATAATATGACTATTTTCAGGGATTTTTTCTGTAATTTTTGTCAGCATTTCAGAATGAAAGCGAATGGCGCGCATGAATTTAAAGTTGTAACTTTTTTGATCAACAGTCAGTGACAGTGGTGTTAGATTGCTCATTTTTTCTCCAATCTTCAATGTTACGGTGCCTTCATGCAAATTGTGTGCTCATTTTTACAAAGGCACATATTTTATATATTGAATATGATTATTATTTAAGAGTCAGTTGTCTAAAGTGTTTCTTGCCGTTTTTAATAATTCCAGAGGAGAAGCAGGTTTAGGAAGAAGATTTTTAGCACCAAGTTTAGCGAGTTCGTTGGTATCGTTTTCTGTTAGAAAGCTAGAATGTATAACGACACGGCAGCTAGGTCGGATATGTAAAATAGCATAGTATGTAGCCAAGCCATTCATATTTGGCATTTCGTAATCGAGAAAAATCAAATCAGCCGATTCGACTTGTAAAATTTTAATAGCTTCGGGGCCACTTGAAGATAAGATGACAGTATAGCCGGAATCTTTAAATATTTTTTCTAATCTGTTGAGAATAGTTTCATCGTCATCGATTACCATAATGGTTTCGTTGCCACCTAAATCTTTTTCGTCTTGAAGAATGCCAGGATCGGATATGGTTGGAAAATAAAGAGTAAAGGTGGTTCCTTCAGAGCTTGTTTTGAGATCCAAAACACCATTCATATCATCTACTACAGCTGCGACGATACTTAAGCCTAACCCTGATCCAGAACTTGTATAATTGGATTTTGAAGAAAAGTATGGATCAAAAATTTTCTCAAGAATGGTATTTGGAATACCAGAGCCATTATCGTTAACCTCTATCATTCCATACGTTTTGGGTTCAAGAACACCTAAAAAACAATGTTGAACTTGGGTTAATGTTTTAGTGCATGAACGAATGGTAACTGGGCCATTGTGATTTGGATAGGATTCAAAAGCATTGAAAATCAGGTTCGTCATAGCGCGTGATAATTGATGCCATGAACCATTAATCCAAATATTTTCTTCAGCGTTGATGAGGTGTAAATCTTTGCCTAAATGAGGGTCTGCAGCAGAAGTAATGATTTCTTTAAGATTAATTGGGCTCAGTTCTATGCGTCCACGACGTGATAAAGTTAACATTTGGCTATTTAATTCGAATAAACCTTGTGTTTGAGATTTTATTTTTGTGGTTAATTGTTTTACTTTATCTGGCGATTGAGTCGACTTTAACAATTCATCAACTATAGTCAAAATAGGAGTTAAATTATTTTGGATGTCATGGGATGTTTGTCCAGCAGTTCTTGCAGCCATTTCCAAACGTCTTTGGCGTTCAATGACTTCCGCTTTAGAAAGGATTTCTTGAGATTGATCCTCTACTTTTTCTTCTAATACTTCATTGTATTGGGCCAATTTTTCTTGGGCATCGCGTAAATCTTTTGTTCGTTCGTCTAAAAGTTCTGTGACGTTTGCTGCGTATATAACAAGATTGTGGCGGTGAAAAAAATAAATAACAAAAAATGCGAATAATTGAATAAGCATAGCTGTTATATAGGTTGAAGTAATGTTGTCCTCTTCAGATAAAAAAAGATCCAATGTGTAAGCAATCTCGGCAAGTACGATGACACTAAAAAATATAATTCCATGTTTTATGTTCATCTGAACGGGAATTTGTTCCTTGATTTCTCTAGGAAAGTGTGTCCAACCGAAAACAACAGATAAAAATGAAATGATGGCATAATGTATGTATCCTAAGGATAATGTTTCAGTACCTTTTTGCATGGAATAAAGAAATGTTGTGCATAATAATGCAAGAGCAACGGAACTTGCGCAGAGTATGACAGAAGCGTAACCACGCTTTTTCAGAAAATATTGACCATGGAGTAGGGCACCAATTCCAAATACAATAGTGTATATAACGGTGGTGGCTATCATCCAATTAAAATACCACAGTAGTAATGAAGAAAGCAAAATAGCTGGAGCTAGAAATTTTTTATAAACATTGCGAACTTCAAACAATCCTGTAAGTGAAATAATGTAACCAAAGCCCCAAAAAAGTCTTAAAAGTTCATATTGTTTGGGATTTGTCATAGGGTCTAAGACATTAAAAAAAATTAATATTTCAAGTAGGGGTAGGTAAAACCATGTAACAGCAAAACACAAAAAATAACGTCTACGTTGTGAGTCGTTAATAGCCTGAACGGTCATAAAAGTTGCCATGTAAGTGGACACAACGATGACAATTATTCGAATGATGGGAGTTAGTTCTGAGATGTTTTTCATACTATTCCCTTGTTAGACAAATGATCTACAATAAATTCAGCATCTTTTCCAACACTTAATAATAAACCAGATCCAACAGTATGCATCCAGTTTAAACCAATAAAATACAATCCGGGAACTTGAGTGACTCCTCGTTTGTAATGGGGATATCCATTTTCATTGAAAATAGGTAATTTAATCCAGTCAAAATCATGCTGAAAGCCTGTTCCCCAGATGATGGATGTGATGTTTTCTTCTTGGAGATTAATTTCTCTTTGAACGTGTAAAGGAGTCCAGTCGAAGAAGGGTTCTTTTTCTTTTGGAGTAGAGATGTTATTGATTTGAATGAAGTTGTCGATTGATTCTTTGAGTTTTTTTGCTTCATTATCAGCGTAATCTAAATTTTCAATGAGATCATCTTCAAAAAACAATTGATAGTTATCGGCGTCTTTAACGCGACCATATAGAGAGATTCCATTTAAGGCCAATTGGCGGAGATTGAGAGTGTAGCCACCTCCACGACCTGTGACATGAGGGGAAGGTTTGAAACGAAGAGACTCGCCTTCAGGATGTTGATGGATGGGAATGTCATAGACTTTCATGAGATTAAACCAATGAGATAAATCTTTGCCACGGTATCGTCGAGGGAGCCGTCCCGTTTTGCTTACACAAAGATGTACTTTACGTTTGTCTAAATGGAGATCTTCGGCAATTTGACATCCTGATTGAGAACTCCCAACAACAAGTACACTCCCCGCAGGAAGCAGTTTAGCGTTGCGATATTGTGATGTGTGTATTTGTGTTATCTTATTGGAAATTTTGGAAGAACAAGTGGGAATATAAGGAGTGTGAAATATACCCGTAGCAATAATAACGGCGTCTGTTGTGAAAGAGCCTATGGATGTTTCCAAAAAAAAAGGAGAAGATTCGTTTTGAGAAACTGAGAATACCTCAACGCCCGATTGAATAGGGGGACTAAAACTTTTTGCATAGCTTTGAATGTAATTTACAACATCATTTTTGTTCATAAATCCTTCAGGGTGATCACCGGAATAATGAAAGCCTGGTAACTGGCATTGCCAGTTTTGAGTTATCAAATGAAAAGAGTCCCAGCGATTAAAATTCCAAGAATTACCTATTTGTCCTTTTTCAAAAATTTGATGCGTTATTTTTTTTTTACTCAGATGGTAGCTGACAGCTAGTCCCGCTTGGCCTCCTCCAATAATTATTGTGTTTAAGTGTTTCATTAAGTGATTTTATCAATAAAATAAGAAAATATATCACAATACGATGTAATTATTTTTACAATGAGTTGATTAAATTGTGACAGTCACCGTCACAATAAATGACAGTAAATCTCTCAGAATTCAGTGTATTTTATATTTGACATAACGAAAAATGCTGTCTTTGTGCGTAATCTGGGCAATTTTTCATTTTTTTTGGTTATGGCACATTTGTTGCCAAGAGTCATGACGTACAAGGAGAAATGTATGGGGATTGAAAAATTAGTTGATTACGATCATGTAGGAAAATACACCCAAGATTCTATCAATGGTTTAACGGATGGAATTATTGACCAAATGTTGGATTTGATTCAACCTCAGTCAGGTATGCAGGTTTTGGATGCCATGGGTGGAGATGGAAACCTTATTTTACGATTTTATGAGTATTGTCAAAGAAAAAAAATAGTATTTCCTCATTGCACGTTATTGGAAATATCAAGGGTACAGTTGGAATTTGCAAAACATAGAATGGCCAATATTAATGCCTCTTATATTTGGGGTGATATTTTGAACTTTGTTTTTGTTAAAGATAATCAGCCATTAGAAGAAAATGTTTACGATCGGATTATGATCAAAAGTGCGAATCATGAAATTTCTAAAGATGATCAATTAACACTTTACAAAAATATTTATCGTTTGCTCAAGCCCGGTGGTATGGTTATAAATTTGGGCTTTCTTTTTGATGATAACAGAGAAAGAGATGAATTTTCTTCTATTGCTCGTGTTAAAGACAAATGTGCTGGCATGATAGGGGCGATGGAAAGAAGGTATTTTATCACGCGTGAAGAATTATATTCTTGGATAAAAACAGCGGGATTTTCAACGGCTCCTAAGGGAATACCATTTGAATATAAAATTCGTTCCGAAATTGTAGCGGAACAATATTTCGATGCGGAAGGCCGTTTGGATGCGGATATGGAACACCAAACAGCTCAGTTGAGGGCCGTGTTGCTAAGAAAAAGAGGCCGTATTAGTTTTACTTATGAAGAAAGCATGATGAGACTTCCGGGTGAAATTACGGTGATGAAAAAACCGAATAAGGAAGAGATGGTGTACGACAAAGCATTATCTTGTATTGATTCACGTGACAATGTGCTAGAGATCAGATGTGGTTCAGGTGTTTTTGCTGAACGTTTATCTAATCATGTGGGAAAGTATGTGGGAATCGATACCATTAAAAGTGAAATTGATTTTTGTAAAGAAAAATATAGTGGGCAACATCATATGTCGTTTTCTTTGCAAGATATAAATGAGATTGATTTGGAAGAACATGATTTTGATGTGATAACTCTTATCAATACGCTTCATCTTTCACATGTGAAACCTCTTTTTGTTTTACGGAGGATTTATAATTTGTTGAATCCCGGAAGTTGCGTGGTGGTTACGAGTCCTTCTTCGTCAGAAAGCTATTGCATAACAGGGCAAGAATCACAAAGAAATAATTATTGGTCAGGAGAGGGTATGGTGGAGTTGTTGCGTAATGTGGGATTTAAAAAGATCAAAGACTATGACAATTCATTATGTGATGATCAATACTACTGTGTTGTAGCTGAGAAATAAAAGGGGAAAGAAAATGATAAAAGAATGTAATGAAATACAGATGCATAGTGTAGAAGATTTTTTCGACCGCTCATTAACAGCTCATATGCCATCTGAAAAATTTAAAAAATTACAAGAAACAACGGTGCTGATGGGAGGAGTTGGTGGAGGCTCAAACGTTGCAGAGTTATTGGCGCGTAAAGGTGTTGGCCATATTATCATTTCAGATATCGATGTGTATGAATGTCATAACATTCGTCAACGTGGTAGTGTGGTCAGTAGCCTAGGCAAAGAAAAAGTCCTTGTCATGGAAGAAAGATTACGTGATGTTAACCCGCATATCAAAGTAACCTGTGTGAGAGAGGGGATTACCTGTGAGAATGCAGAAAAATATGTGGATCAAGCAGACATTGTTGTAGATTTGATAGATCTTCATGCCCTAGACGCTAAGGTAGTGATGCATCGCGCTGCGAGGAAGCAAGGAAAGTATGTGTTGACAGCCCCTTCAGTTATTAATGGGGCGGTTATGTGGATTTTTTCTCCCGATGGAGACATAACTTTTGAAGAATTTTTTAATTATGTCGAAGGGATGCCGATGTCTGAATTGGCTTGGAATCATTTGTTGAAAGCCATTCCTCGATTTCCTTCAGAAGAATTAAAAGAAATGTACAAACAGGCAGCACATGGAACACGGTCTATTCCCTTGGATGCTGTGGGTGTGGAGCAAGCATCAATCATGCTTGTGACGGCAATAGAAAATATTCTTTTTGGCAATTTGAAAAATATAGTTACGGTACCAAAGGGATTACAGGTAGATTTGAGCCGTTTGCAAGATGGTATGGTTGTTGTTGATCAAAGTCAAAAGAAAGAAGTGGGTCTATGTTAAATACATTATCAGCATTTGCGATCAAGCCACCACTAGAGACACCGTTGTTGAATGAGAATGGTGTGTTTGTCAAGTATGAGGGGGCGCAAATAAAAGGTTCAGTCAAGTACAGAATGGTTTTTAATAAAGTTCTTGAAGCGATTGGAGATAAGGGAATTGATGGTAGCAGTATATTGATCGAAGCGTCCGCTGGATCTACGGGAGTAGCTCTTTCTGAAGTTGCTGCGCAAATCGCTGCGAGGTCTGAAATTCATATGTATGACAATGCAGACCCTAAAAAAATGAAACAAATAAAAGATGTTGGAGGACAGATTGTGTTACATTCTGCGTGTATACCTTTCCCAAAAATCATGGATATTATCTCGGCTAAAATGAAGGAAGGGGAATACTGGCATCTGAATCAAATGGATAAAAAATCAGTAGTACAGTCTTATGAAAATTTTGCCTATGAGATCAGCGATCAATTAGGTGACACAGAGCTTGAAAGATTTGTATGTCCTGTGGGAACAGGAGGTGTTATTCAGGGTGTTGGTAGCATTCTCAAAAAAAGATATCCTAAATTGAAAATTATTGCGGTAGAACCAGCGAAGGAAGTTCATATAGATGGCCTTCGTAACACAGAAGAATTACATATGGGTGAACAAGATCCTTATGATAAGACTTTTCCAGACATGAGAATAGAAGTTGCTGAAGTAACGAAAAATGTGAAATTTCAAGATAGGCGTTTAGGTGACAGTGCTTCTACTACACTTGATTTGATCCGTAGAAATAACTGGGATAAAACGTTAATGATTGCTGCCGATTAACGTGGCACAATAACGAATAAAGGAGGAATAAGTTGAAAATAGATGAAGTAAATAGTTTAAAGGATCATACAAATGAATTGGATAGCGATGTTTTGATTCAATTTGTTCATGAACTCCGTAGTCCACTTCACTGCGTTTTGAGTTTTACAGATTCTATTTTGAGGAAATCGGAATCTGTTTCTAGAGACAGGATGGTGAGTTATCTCAAAGAAGTAAATAAATCAGGAATGCAATGCCTGACATTGGTGAACGAGATGATGGAAATGAAAAAGAACTCTGTCAAGTCCAATAATTTCAATATAAAGAAAGCAGACATTAGCGCTATTTTAAAACGTGTTGTGAATCAAATGAAATCGGTGATAGACGATAAAAAAATAAGCATTTCTTGGGACTGCCCTGATGAAGTCTTTATGGCCAAAGTGGATGAGAAAATGTTGACAAGAGTTGTTATAAATTTGTTGTCGAATGCTTTAAAATTCACGCCTGAAAATAAAAAAATATCTATTAATGTGGAAAAAATTAATTCTTTCACTGAAGTGATGGTGACCATTTCAGATGAAGGAGTGGGAATATGTGAAGAAGAACTCGAGATTATTTTTGAGGAGTATCGCATGGGATCAAATGTCGAATCCGATGGTTTAGGTTTGGGGTTATCGATATGTAAAAATATTATCAACGCACACAACGGTAAGGTGTGGGCGGAAAATAACGAAAACGGTGGGGCATCAATAAAATTTATAGTTCCACTTGTTGTTATAGAGAGTGACTTGGAAATTACTAAATGACCAGAAGATTGATCAATGTATTGATAGTCGGATCTTCAAAAAGTTTACTGCTGATGAGTGACTGTTTGAAGAAATCTTCCTACAAATTATCTTTTGTTAGTACGGCTAAAGAGTGTTTGAACAAGTTAGATGTGCAAAATGTGGATATTGTTATTGTTGGTGTCAAAATACCTGACATGAGTTGTTACGAACTGTGTCGTCTTATCAAAGACTGTGAGAATACAAAGAGAATAAAAATAATGATGATTTCATCTGCGACTGAGGCACATGACAAGGTAAAAGGTTATAAGTCTGGAGTAGATGATTATATATGCCAACCTTTTAGCGAAGATGAGTTACTTGCAAAAATTCGTGTGTTTTCTGAATCAATTAAAATTGAAGAAGATTTGGTGAAGAATAATGAAGAACTTGAGAAAGTAGTGCATATGCGATCTGAACAATTGTTGAAGAATTGTAAATTGGCTACTCTAGGACAGGTTTCTAGCGAAATTGCCCATGATATAAGAAATCCCTTAACGGCAATTACAGGTTTTGTTGAACTTTTAGATGAATTGATCATTGATCGGGTTGCGGATGATGATGGGACAAAAGCACAGATGAGAAAGTTTGCAGGAACCATCCGTTCCAGTGGAAAAATGATAGAAAATATTTTAAACAGTCTCAAAGTTTATTCCCGTGATGGAAGCAATGATCCTTTTTACAAGTCTTCAATAAAAGAAGCCGTACAAAACGCAGTGGAATTGTGCCATTTTCATATCACACATAAGAGTATTCATTTAGAAGTGGATGATGTGCCAGATGATTTGTTCAGTGAATGTCGCTTGACACAAATATGTCAGGTTTTGGTTAATCTTCTAAATAATGCTATTGATGCGACAGATGATTTGATTGAAAAATGGATTAAAATTGAAGTTGAAGATTTAGGTGAGAGTGTTAAAATTTCTGTAACGGATAGTGGTGCAGGAATTGATAAAGAGATAGGGGAGAAAATCTTACTTCCTTTCTTTAGTACAAAAGACCCTCATAGAGGAACGGGCTTGGGATTGTCTATATCTAAAGCTATATTAGTAGAGCATAATGGAAGGTTTTATATTGATTTTAATTGTCCAAACACACGGTTTGTGATGGAATTTCCTAAATGGCATTATAATACGGCTTTTTGCGAAGTATAGCCCATTTTAGTCTTCATATCTTAAAAAAATATATGTGTTATAATTTGCTGTTATGAGAATTATTTTATCATTGACCACTTTAGTTGTTTTGGCAGGATTCGTTATCTATCTATTTTTACTAAATAATAATCAGAATTCTCTTTTTGTTGAAAAAATTCCTGACTCTGCCTTTAATAAGCTGACCATTCAAGATTCTCGGAACCCGATTGTTGATGGCAAGGGCGAAATGGATAGATCTAGGGCTGAAAAATTACGACAGAAAAGGGATGGGGATGATGAACTGGTTATTCCTATAAAAAACAATAAACGAACTGACGTGGAAAAAAATATTGATGAGGTGTCACGTGATAATACGGTCGCCGTAACAAATCTCGAAGACTTGCAAAAAACTCTTTATCAAAGCACGCTTGAGTGGTTACATGGCTTAAACAAAGATCGTTTTGGACAGCATACGATAGATCATTTGCCACACCTTAAATCCTTAGACCTTTCCAGACAAGATGTGAATGATGATGATCTTAAAAAATTAAAAAATATGTTGGCCCTTGAAGTGTTGATTTTGAAACAAAGCAAAATCAGTAATAAAGGACTGGTTCATTTGACAAAATTAAGTTCATTAAAAAAATTATATTTAACAGGTACTGATATAGGTGATGAGGGGTTGACTATACTTTCTGGAATGATAGGGCTTGAGGAGTTGGGTTTATTTCGTACGAAGATCACGGATAAGGGTATGCCGTACTTGGCCCGTTTAAGCTCATTGAAATATTTGGATATTGGTTATACCCAAGTCACTAACAAAGGAGCAAAATACTTGCAGAGTTTGAGGGCGCTAGAGCGATTGGTGATTTGTGGAACATCCATGGATGATGGATGTTTGAAATACCTAAGTGATATGAATTTTTTGAATCATCTTAATATGGCTAAAACCCTCATCACGGATTCGGGCTTGAATTTTATTGGTCAGATGCAATCTTTAAAACATCTTAATTTGAGTATCACAGGCATCACAGATGAAGGGTTGAAAGGTTTGAATAAGCTCAATAAGTTGACGGAACTACAACTTATCAACACCAAAACCACCCAAGTTGGTCAAAATGAGCTCCAGAAAGTTCTTCCAAAGTTAAAAACTATTCAATAGAGTTTAGCTAAAATTTTGTAGAGAACTACACAATCACTCATGACACACAATTTTAGATTTTTTGGAGCATAAAGATGTTTCTAGTGAGGAGATTTATACGAAAACTAGTCAGACTAAAATATGTGATATTATGTAGAAAATGGAATTTTCTTAGTTTATTGTAGAATGTTTAACGTTATTTTTTGAGAAAGTAGATTTTATATTGGCAGATTTTAATGTTGATCGTTGTGTTTTATAAGGGTAAGTAATGAATACAAGTCAGCTATTAACTGAAACACTTGTTGATCATCTTCCTAAGTTAAGAAGGATCGTCGACAGGATAGCTAAAAATGAAGGTGTTGTTGATGACATTGCTCAAGAGACGTGTGTATGTATAATTGAAAAAGAAGAAAGAACAATCTCTAGAAGGGAAAGAAGACAATTTTTTCATCCAGAGATAGACAGTTTTTCAAAAGAATAAATCGAATGGGTCATAATACAGTTTCAAACATTGTCACAAAACAACAAAAAATACTGAACATGAAATACTATCAGGGCATGACGGTCACTCAGATTACAAAGAAGGTAAATTACATGGAGTTCAAAAAAGCTGAATGAAGGGTCAATTGTTAATTGTGCGCAATTATTAAGTAATTCCTCTATCTGTGTTTTTAGTCACAATTCTCTTCTCAATTGGTCCGATATGAATGTTCTTGCTAACCATTGGTTTGGGTTCTTGCGAAATTTTTAATTTCAAAAGCAATGACCTGTCTAAATTGGACTCGCCATCTTTTTCACCTTCTGGGATTAGTGGTGTTTTTTTGTCGCGTTTATTTGGGGTCTTCTTTTTTTTCTTCGGGAGTTGCTTTAAAAGTCCAGAAGTTATTTTTTTTGGTTTCTATTATGGTTGTTTTACTAAGAGCTTGTTTGACCAAAATCTGAGTGGCTTTTACATCTTCTCCATCACAAATGATGACACGTTTGCCTTGGCGTTGTATCCAAGAAATGCTATCACCTTTTACGGCGACAACAGCTGTGGGATAGGTTGTGTTGGCATCGGGTTGACTAAAATGTTTTTGGTAGAGTTTGGTTAAAGCTGCTTCAAACTCTTTGGCATCCTGTTCAGTTTCCCAAAGACTGAGCCAAGTATAGGCCGGGGCCTTTGTTTTTTTGTTTATAAAACCAATAAGGCGGTCACCTTCCCAACCAGCACCAACATCTTCTGCGTTGATTTCACTGCGGGGAAAGAAGTTGATGATAAGGCGGTCGATGGCGAGTTCGCCCATAACGTCACTGAAAACGTAGTTGTATTCATTGTCTAACCAGTCGATGAATTTTTTAGAATTGATTTCAGTGGGATCATCTCTTTGGTCTTTGTCTAGATATTTTTCAGGATGAATAATCTGTTCGGTTGATAATGGCCAGTCTTCATAAAGGTGATTTACGGCATCCCAACCACCGTGATTGAATATTTTCTGAACAAAGCGTACTCCTTGATAATAAGAGTACATAAGTGATTTACCAAGTAGGAATTCGAAAAATTTATTATTGTCCATATTGTATTTTTTGGGGTCGATATGAGTTCCCCCTGGTTTATTTATAAGGAAAATAGGGCTCGGATTTTTGTCACCAAGCCAGTGTGTGTCATGGTCTTGGTTGAGATAGATTTTCATGTATTGTAATTCAGTGAATTTGGCATCGCCTTCGATTATGCATTTGAGAGCTGTGGTCATGTCTGAGTTGTCATGGTTATCTATAGGTAGACGAAGTAGGTCGAAGTATTGATCTTGCAATGCATGGGTGAGTTCGTGAGCAATAGTTGCTTCATCATATTTTTTCTTATTTGACTGTCTGATGATATAATATTTTTTACTGGTAGGGTCGTAGAAGCCCTGTACTCCCTTTTTGAGCAAGTTGAGAAAAACGTTTTTCGTATCCACATTTTCGGGTTGAATACCTATACGGCCACCGAGTAGATCGAGTTTTTTGATGTCGGAATCAATCACTTGTTTTTCGAAGTCTTTTAACATGTACTCGTAAAGTTTTTCTCGTGTCATTGCAGCGACATCTATGTCACGTTTTTTTATTAGGCCTCTCAATTTGGCTAGATTATTGAGGACTTCTTCAGATTTAAGTGTTAAAGGATCTTTAGTTACGAGAGCTTCTTTGGTTTTTTCTTTTTTCGGTTGATTTTTTTCAACGGTTTCTTTTTTTTGGTCATTATCTTTTGCGGTAAGTATGTTTGACATGGAAATAAAAACAAGAAAAATGGAAAAAATAAATAAAAAATGTGATTTATTTATCGTTTTCATGGCAGTCTCCTCAATTAGAAATAGTGGTGATTTTACACCTTGAACTATACGTATTCTCAAGATAGATATCAATGGATGCTTGCTCTAATATGAAGTTCTCGGCATAATAGTAGAAGAGAGAAGGAGTTGAGATGCCCATTCCACAGAAAAAACTTGACAAAATCGATCCTTTATTGGGTGTTTTACATAATGTTTCTAAAGCTAATACTTTTCCCGTCATGTTGTACACCTTATCCCATGAATCGGTGTCTTTGGATAGGCTTTTTGAAGAGGCAGAAGAACAAGGTATTGGTGGCAAGAGACTTTTGTTTTTTGTGGCCTTGTCTTTGGTGCTGTTCGAAAATATGGGAGTGAGTACGCCTTGGGTGATGGTCTTGCATAATTTTTTAAAGAAAGAAGGCTTGGATGATCTCTACAAAGAATTCTATGCCAATTTTATAAAGAAAAATCACATTTCATTTAAAGAAGAAGATTTTAATTTTAAAGTGGCGACGGCAGATATTCGTCGTGAATTCACACTTGGAATTTCTCAGGGTAAAGCCCGTTGGGGCGAAGCTTTGCATGTGCAGCGTGATCAAGATGTGGAGGCTTTATTTGGAAGATTGTTTGCTCCGGGGCAATGTGACATTATAAGAAAAATTTTACATCATGAAGAGCTCAGCAAAACAGAACGAGAAACCTTTTCACGGGTGGTGAAAAAGAAGCTTGTCGCTATCATCGATCCCGAATTACAACGCGTAGCACGGGTGCTGACAGGTTCGGGTTGGAAAAACCGTAAAAAGAATTTAGACAAGAATAAGGACTTGCAGCTGGTTCACAGCCGTGACAATTCCTAAAGTCTATCTTCTCCATACGGGCGGCACTTTGGGCATGTGCAATGGGCATGTAGGAGCTCTTAGAGACTCATTTCAATCCAAAATAGATTCTCTTGATTTTTTAAGCGATGAGGCGCATATCGATTGTGATGTGTTGTGTGATGTAGATTCCAGCGATATGACCCCTCATCATTGGCAGGAATTGGGTCGACGTATCGATAAAAAAATTACAGGTATTGATGTACCCAAAGGCATTGTGGTGATTCACGGAACAGATACTTTAGCTTGGACAGCTGCCGCTTTAAGTTTTATGTTTTCTGGCCTACCTTGTCCGATTGTGTTTACGGGATCACAACGTCCTTTAGAAGTTCCTCGCAGTGACGCTCGCCGTAACCTATTCAACGCTCTGGAAGTCGCTCTTAAAGGACCTCATGAGGTGATGTTAGTATTTGGAGATAAAATTTTTCGGGGTTGCCATGTGAGTAAAGACAGTATTTTTCAATTTGATGCTTTTCGTTCTTACAATATGCCTTTGATGGGTCATATTGGTTTAGATGTGGTGATTTCTCCTTATAAGAGCCGAAAAAAACCCTATTGGTTTGATTCACGAATAGATTCAGCCATCGCTGTGTGGACTCTGTTTCCGGGTCAATCCGCTGATATAGGAAGAAATATCATTAATTCAGGTGTGAAAGCTTTAATTGTGGAAGGTTTTGGAGCGGGTAATGTGCCTGTAATAGATGATTCGGTATTACGCATTTTTGAAGAGTGTCAATCAAAAAAAATCCCTGTGGTGTTGAGTAGCCAATGTCGAAATGGTCTCGTTCAGCCTTCTTTGTATGAGGGGGGGCGACAGGCTCTTAAAAAAGGCGCTATTTTTGCTTCGGGTATGAGTCGAGAGGCAATTCAGGTTAAGATAATGGTGATGTTGGGACGAAAAATCCCTTATAGTAAGTTTGCTAAAGAATTTTGTCGTAGTTGGACAGATGAAATCGTTGAACCAGGAGGTATACAGTGAAAAGATATCTAGTGATTATGGTGATGGTTGTGTTGTTGAGTTGTGATAGTGGAGAAGTCACACGCTTTCAAGTCATGAAAGATATTGGCCCACATTACAATGCCATGGGGCATGCGATCAACGATAAAGACCTTATTGCGGCTAGAGGAGCTCATGAAAAACTACATGAGTACTTGAATTCAAAACATTACTTAAATTACCGTGAACAATTAGAAAAAGAAGTTCAAATACGCTATCAAATTATGGAAAAAAGAATTTTTGACATCGGTCCTGCGCTTGACGGTTCTTTTGAAGAAATGAGAAAAGCTTATACTTTTTCAAGGGTGTCTTGTATGGATTGTCATCTGACAATGCGTAGAGATAGTCGTGATCATATGGAAAAAGAAATAGTTCAAATTGTGAGGCGTTAACAGCTATTTGTTTGCAAACCTCTATTTCCTGTACATATTTTTTTAAAGAATGTGGTGGTTGAGTTGTGTTGCCAAGCCTTTACTGTTGCCAGAAGAAGTTGAGTTGGAAACAATAAAGATGCCTATTACCATTATTTTCAAGCGGTGAGAGGGGAGCAAAATTGGGAAGAATGGTTGCTTTTTAATATTTCAAGTTATTGAGGTTTCGTACCTTTTTTCCAACGAATAAGATCCATGGTGATGATGCCAAAATTAAGGGAGACTTCTACTTTTACCAGTATCTGAGAGTGTTTGTCTAAATAAGCAAAGGCGCTGCCTTCGGGGACTTCTTCAAATAATCCTGGGTAGTTCATGTCTAGAGAAAGTACGTAACAATCAAAGGTTCCCAAGGGTGTTGTTTTAGAAACTGCGGGTTCTTGATTCAGTTTGGCGGTGGCTACCCGTTTATTGGCCAGCACATCAAGGGTGATGCTCTCGGGAAATGAGGCCATGTTCATGCTGCGTACTTTGTAAATCACACTCAAGGGATCGTAGATATTGTGGGGCACTTTATAGGAATAATTACGTGTTTCTAAGCCTAGTTTGAATTTTCTATAGCGTGCCTGATGATGGATGTTATCCACATCAATGACAATTTGTTTCTGGCGAGATCCTTCATTTTCACGTTTGTCATATTTGATACAGTTACCCGTCCGTGATTCCACTTCAGAAATAATCACATCGTTAACAGGATAGATTGTTTGGATCACAGATTGGGAAGTGATCACCGCATGAAGAATTGTTTTTGATTTATCTTTAGGGCTGAGATGTGTACTGAGCGTGGCATCGGCTACAAGGATTCCGTTCCATAAAATTTGGTATTGCATTTCTTCATCTAAGGGAATACGTTTGTGTACGGGTAATTCGGTGAGGCGACCGGTCAACTGTTTCATGTCAATGCCAACAAAAAGGTTGGTTTCTTCCTTTTCCACTGGGTGATATGAGAAGGGGCTTCCTGTACTTGATGGAGAAACTACTTCATAGGGCAGTCGTAAATTGCCTTCGAAGAGAGTGGATTTAGGCAGGTTCAATAATTGTTCGTAAGCGGGGGTGGTGTTGACAAAACGGTTTGCTAGATTTTGATTGTAGACGTAGAAAAAGGCAATGATCGAACTAAAGGCAATTAAAGTGATGTGACGTTTTTTAAGTCGTTTCTTGGTTGTTTTCATCGTGGATTTCTTCACTGGAAATTTTTACAGTTTTTTCAGAGGCACTTTCCTCTTCAATTGTAAAATCTTCAGCACTCACATCAGGGTTTTGTTCTCTCCATAAAATGAGATCTTCTTCTTTAGGGTCAAAAATGGGGACAGGTATCTTGTGACGAATGATATCCAAAAGCTCCTGTTCCACATCCATGGAAGGAGCCACTTCCTCTTCCTCAGGTAAAAATTCATTTTCAACATTTTGTGGCAATGTTTCTATGCCATCTTCATTTTTATCAAGGCGGTAGTTGGTTTTGTAGAATCCATCAATTTCTAAAGAGTGGTTGTCTTCATTCTCTTTTTCTAGAGAAAAACTTACAGTTTCTTCTTCAGATGTTTCTTTGTTATCTTTTTCTATAGAATTGTCGGTATCTTCGGTTGCGGAAGCGTCTTCGGGAGTAACAATTTCATCATCAGAAAAGGTAACATCTGTATAGTTTTTACCTTCAATGCTCAACAAATGAATGTCAGAAAAATCACGATTTTGTTCGATACGAATATATTTACGACGGCAGAGTTCAAGAATGGCAATAAACAATCCTACAAGGTGGATACGATCTTTGGCATGTAGCTTGACGAGTTCTCTAAAACTATTGGATTTATTGAGGTCCAAATTTTTAATTATTTGATCCATATGAACAGATATGGGAACGTCTTCATAGGCGATAACCGTTGGAGTTTCTTTGAGAGTCTCGGATACTATTTTTTCCATCATGGTCAAAAGATCCCATGAATTTATTTCTCCCAATTCCACTTGCGCGCCATCGTCATCCTCTGTGTCAAAGCTACGTCCCCGGGGGTATTTAAGTTTTCGAGTTTCAAAAAGAGAATTAAATTGCCGTGCTTTATTTTTAAATTCTTGGTAGGCCAACAACTGTTCGATCAGGTCACTACGGGGGTCTTCAATTTCAGAAAAATCCACCTCTTCGCGAGGGAGTAGCATTTTGGATTTGATTTCGATCAGTGTGGCGGCTAATACTAAAAATTCACTGGCTTGATTAGGGTCAAATTTTTCCACATGAGCCACCATGGCAAGGTATTGCTCGGTGATGGTGATGATGGGGAGATCGGTTATTTCAACTTCCTGTTCTTTAATGAGGTAGAGTAATAGGTCAAGAGGTCCGGAATAGGTATCAAGTTGTGCCGTAAATTGTCCGATTTCAGCAATCATTATTCCTTCTCGCTTTCAGTTTCTTTGGCTTCCTCTTCTTCTTTTTTGAATTCGTTAATGCGGTTGGTGATGAAGTCGCAATCAGGATAACGGCTACAACCATAAAAGGGCCTGCCCTTTTTACTGCGACGGGCTACCAATTCTCCTGCGCAATTCTCTTGGGGACATTTGATCCCTGTGGACATGGCGCGGGTATTGCTACATTCGGGATAGGCACTGCAGGAAACAAATTTACCAAAACGACCATGCTTGAGCATCATGGGTTTGCCACATTTTTCACAGGGAGAAAGATCCGCTTTGCTAGATTCGTCGTCGTCCTCTTCTTCACCAGGCATGGGTTTAGTACTGCGGCAATCGGGGAAGCCACTGCAGCCCATAAACTGCCCATTTTTACTCCATTTAATGACCATTGGTTTGTCGCAAATGGCACATTTTTCATCGGTGACTTCGCCTTCTTTTTTGAAGTCTTTCATCTCTTCAGTGGCGGTATCAACGGTTTTAATGAAAGGGTCATAGAAGGAGTGTAAAAATTTGACCCATTCGGTTGAGCCTTCTTCAATGGAGTCTAATTTCCCCTCCATCTCTGAGGTAAATTTGTAGTCAACGATTTGAGGAAAGTGTTCTTCCAATAGTTCGGTGACCAAAATTCCCAATTTGGAAGCGTGAAACTTTCTTTCTTTACGGTTCACGTATCCTCTGTCTTGAATGGTAGTAAGAGTGGGAGCATAAGTGGAGGGGCGCCCAATACCTTCGGCTTCCATGGTACGTACTAAACTTGCTTCTGTATAACGGGGAGGGGGAGAGGTAAAATGTTGCTCGGGTAAAATCTTTTTGAGACCCAAAGTTTGCCCCTCTTCTAATGGAGGTAGAATTTCTAAGCCCTCTTTATCGTCGTTGCTTTCTAGAGCTAGGTATCCGGGGAAAAGAATTTCTCTTCCACGTGCTTTGAAAACCGCATTGTCACAGCTGATATCTACTGTAGTGTTGTGGATCTGTGAAGGGGTCATTTGTGAGATAACCGCACGCTTCCAAATTAAGGAGTAGAGTTTGTATTGGTCGGTTGACAAGTGTTTTTTGATGTTGTCCGGATGACGTGAAATGTCAGTGGGTCTAATGGCTTCGTGAGCTTCCTGAGCACTTTTTTTAGCTTTGTGGTTGTTGAGTTTTTCAGGGAAGTATTCGGGGCCAAATTCTTCCGTCACATATTCTTTAATGGCGGCAATGGCATCGTCACTTAAGCGTACAGAGTCTGTTCTCATGTACGTGATCAAACCCACATTACCCATAGCTCCCAAAGAAATACCTTCATACAGTTGTTGGGCGACCATCATTGTTTTTTTTGCAGAAAAATAACATTGAGAACTGGCACGCTGTTGCAGAGTTGAGGTGGTGAGAGGGGGGGGAGGGTTATCTTTACGTTTGCGTTTTTCCACTTTGGTGATGACATAAGGCAAAGGCGTGAGGCGTTCACATTCACTTTTGGCTTCGTCTTCCGTGGCAATGATCTTAGGAGCTTTTTTAGCTGAATTTTTTATGTTTTCACCATCAATACTCACGAGTTGGGAGGTGATGTTGTAAATTTGTTTTGAGTTTGTGCCATCTGTGGCTGTGAGATGGGCGCTGATTGTCCAATATTCTTCGCTGACGAAGGCGGCAATTTCTTTTTCTCTCAGCACGACGAGGCGAACCGCTACCGATTGAACTCTTCCAGCGCTCAAGCCTCGGGCAATTTTTTTCCATAGTATAGGCGAGATTTTATAACCCACAATTCTATCTAGCAATCGTCTGGTTTGTTGGGCGTTAACTTTGTCCATATTGATATCACCGGCCTCATCCAAGGCTTTTGTGATTGCTTTTTTGGTGATTTCGTTGAAGGTAATTCGTTTGCACTTTTCGGGGGCAATGTTGAGAGCAGAAATCAAATGCCAAGCAATGGCTTCCCCTTCTCGGTCAAGGTCGGGAGCGAGGTAAACGGTTTCTGATTTTTTAGCGAGTTTACGCAGTTTGGCAAGCAGTTTACCTCGTCCTCTGATGGTGGCATACTCGGGTTCAAAATCATTGTCGACATCAATGCCCAACTTACGTTTGGGGAGATCCCTCACATGACCCATAGAAGCTTCAACAACAAACCCCTTACCCAAAAACTTATTGATTGTTTTGGCTTTTGCAGGGGACTCAACTATAACTAAATTCTTTACCATAATTTTTCTTTACTCTATTAGACCAGAGGCAGAATACAGGTCAATTAAATGATCCGTCAAGGTGAGAAGATATTTTGACGCATCAAATATTATCACAAACTATTAATTGCTATTATAACGGCCAATTTACCACACTAAAATCCATACAGAAAAATAATTTTTGTAGGTCAAAATCAATTACAATAAACATAATCAAAACATATAAAAGGGGGATTTTTTGGTACAGGTGAATAGAAGAACTTTTTTGAAACAGGCAAGTACAGTGGCCATGATGGCGAGTATGGGGTGTGCGGTCGCCGAAGATGCAGCGTTACCTACAGTCAAAGTACCAATGAAAAGTGGTGAAAGTTTAGTGGCCGAACTCTATGAGAGTTTGAACGAGAAGCAAAAAAAATCCTTGTGTTTTGCTTTTGATCATCCCTTACGCTCTGAAGTGGATAACAATTGGAATATTGTGGATGACACGGTTGAAAAAGCCTTTGATAAAGATCAACAGGAAATGATTCGCCAAATATTTATGTCGCTACATAGTGAAGAATATGCTCAAAAAGTGTTTGATCAAGTTGCTGAAGATCATGGTGCAGAAGGTTTAGGCGATTGCAGCGTGGCGTTGTTTGGAATGCCCAAAGAAAAATTTGAATTTGTATTGACAGGCCGTCATGTGACAAGACGTTGTGATGGTAATTCTGTTGAAGGTTCGGCTTTTGGTGGCCCCTTGTTTTATGGTCATGCGACAAAAGGCAAAGAAAAAAAAGATCATAAGGGTAATGCCTATTGGTACCAATCCAAAACAGCCAACCAAGTGTTTCAAGCGTTAGATGGCAAACAGCGCAAGATTGCACTATGCGCCCAGGCTCCCCGGCGTGAACAAAAAGCAGCTACGGTTAAATTAAGAAAAGAAGGGTTTCCCGGAATTGCCTGTAGCAGTTTGTCTAAGGATCAAAAAGGTTTGGTATCTTCTTCTCTTGCCGATATGTTGGCCCTTTTCCGCAAGCAGGATGTGACAGAGGCCAAAAAGCTCATTGAATCAGCGGGTGGGGTGGATGCCTTACACATGGCTTTTTACGGTCAAAAGTATGACATCGGCAAAGATGAAGTGTGGGATGTGTGGCAAGTGGAAGGACCTAATATGATCTGGTTCTTTCGTGGTTACCCTCATGTTCATGCTTGGATACATATTAAAGCTTAGGGACAAAGACTTATTTGCCTGAACTTGTTGTGTATTTTTTTTGTTGAAGTTGGTGGGTTTAGTGGATCTAGATAGAAATAGTACGGCAAAACAAGTGTGGTAATATTCGTCTTGCCATGAACCATCAGGTTTTTGGCTATCAACTAAATAGGGCCTGCTGACAAAGCTTTAAACACAAATCACTAAAGGATTTAGGTGTAAAATCAGATAGATTAGGTGCACGAGGAAAGCTTAAAACGGCAGAAAACCCTTGCACTAGGAGTCAAAGATGTATCAAAAATCT
>Ga0316192_10001009_pt1 | contig 20664 bp, 18 predicted proteins | sample MerIslwburrow_MG_FD_204931 | JGI IMG/M metagenome (GOLD analysis project Ga0316192, IMG submission 204931) | Coastal sediment microbial communities from Maine, United States - Merrow Island worm burrow | ecosystem: Environmental > Aquatic > Marine > Coastal > Sediment | place: USA: Maine...
TCTCGATACGGGGAGTGTCGACGGCCCGGGCCACGCCGAAGCTGCGGATGGTGAGATCGTGGACGACCCCGTCGCTGTCGACGGTCAGCGCCTCGCTCGTCACCAACGACCACGCCATGTGGGCCGCCCCGATGCAGTAGGAACGCAACACGACCTCGTCGAGCAGGGCCCCGCAGCGCACGTGGGCCCTGATGACTCCGTCGATCACCTCCGCCTCGGCCACCGCACCATTGGGGGCGGTCACCGGGGTGAGCGAGCCGCGGGCTCCGGCCAACAGGGCAACGGCCTCGGCCCAGCCCGCGGCCCGCACCGCGCCCGAGGTCGGGGGGCCGGGCGCCTGAACCTGTTCGACCAGCAATCCGGGGGCGATCGAGGCGACGGCCTCGGCGATCCCTGGCGTGGCCACCACTCGCAGCAGGCCGCTGCCGTCGGCGTTGGCCCCACCGGCGACGGGAGGGCGCTTGGCCCCCCAGCGGGTGGCGTCCTCCCGGGAGGCGAGCGCCACCACAGGGCGTCCGTGCTCGTCGGCCATGGCCCGGGCGGCAGCCCGAACCGGAGATTCGGCCTTGGCCCCGAACGCTCCCCCGTTGGCCACCACCGTCGACGGTTCACCGCCTGGCAGGCACCACGAAGCGTCGGTCTCCAGATAGGCGGGTTCCACCCACGTGGTGCGCAGTCGTGCGCCCCAGTCGCCCTCGGGCACCGCCAGCGGCCACTGGTGATCAGCGGTCGTGCGCCGTCCCTGGACCTTGCCCATCAGCGCCCTGGCCTCGGCCAAGGTTTGCCCGACACTCCAGCCGCCCTGGCCGTTGCTGACCGCCACCAGGGCGTCGGCGGGGGCCTCGTCGACGCTGAAGCCGCCATGGCCAAACGCCACCTCGGGCCCGACCCGTTGCGGGGCCCCACCCTCCAGTTCGGCCCGTCGGGCCGCCTGATCAGGGCGCCGATCGACACCGATGTTGACCACAACACCCGTTTCGGTTCCCCCGGCCCCGTCGGGAGTGGGGTCGGCGTCGCTCCGGAACCGCTCCCAGGCCTCGACAATCGTCTGCCACCCGGTGCAGCGGCACAGGTGGGCCAACAGTGCCTGGTCGACCATGGCCCCCTCGGGCCGACCCCCTGCCGCTCGCCCCTCGACCTCGGACTCCTCGCCGCTCGCCGCCGATATGGCCCCGGCCGTGGCCCCGGGCTGGGCCGATTCGAGCCTGATCGACGTGACCGGCCCCGACCCGGCCGACCCCGACCCAACTGACCCCGACCCAACTGACCCCGACCCAACTGACCCCGACCCAACTGACCCCGACACCGCGGGACCGAGTTTGGTATCGAGGGCGTCGAGCCGGACGATGATGCCCGGGGTGCAGAAACCACACTGGCTGGCGCCGGCATCGGTGAAGGCGCGGGCCCAGCGTTGGCGGCGTTCGGGGCTCAGCCCGGCGGCGGTGGTGACGCTGCGACCGGCCACCCGTCGGACGGGGGTCACACACGCCACCCGGGGCTGACCGTCAACCAGAACGGTGCAGCAACCACATTGCCCCTGCGGGCTGCAGCCGTCCTTCACCTCAACGATTCGCAGCTGATCACGCAGCAGGCCGAGCAGCGTGCCCGTGGCGTCCTCAACAACCACCGACTCCCCGTCGACAACTAACTCTATTCCGGTGCTGTTGGTCATCGCTGATCAGGATACGGTCGGTGACCATGAGCAACCGATTCTCGCGGCGGCGGTTTCTGCTCGCCGGAAGTGCGCTGGCCGGCGGTGTCATCGTCACCTCCGCGTCGTGCGGCGGTGGTGGCACGTCGGCCCCCTCGCCCGAACAGGCCATCAACCTGGTTCGGCTGTTCAGCCCTGACCGGGTGCTGGCGGCAGGCATTCCCCAACGTATCCCCTTCGCCGTGGTCGCAGGCTCGGCGGTGGATATCGCCGACGACGCCGAACTGCCGGTCCGGGTGTTCCAGGAGGGGAAGGTCATCGAGGAACTGACGGTTCGCGGCCACATCGTCGACCACGACCATGTCGGGGACGGCGGTGACCCCGAACACCAGCACGCCGACCTACTGCGCTACTTCCCCCTGCGGGCCACCCTGCCCACCCCCGGCGTCTACGACCTCGAGGCCGACTTCGGCGTCGGTCGCAGGGTCCTGCTCCCCGTCCAGGCCTTTCCCCTCGATGAGATTGTCGTCCCCCTGACCGGCGACCAGATCCCCCCTCTGGTCACCCCAACCGTGACCGATCCCGCCGGGGTCGACACCCTCTGCACCCGGGCCCCGGAGGCCTGCTCGTTCCACGGCCCCACCGTGGCCGAGGTCCTGGCCGAGGGTCGACCAATGGCCCTACTGATCGCCACCCCGGCATTCTGCCAAACCGCCTTCTGTGGCCCGGTGCTGGAAACCCTCCTCGAACACGCACCGACGGTGCCCGACGTCGTCCCCATCCACCTTGAGGTCTACGCCAACCCGGCCGCCCTCGGTGGCAACTTCGATCGCACCCTGCTCGAGATGGCACCCCAAGTGGCACAGCTCGGATTGACCTTCGAGCCCTCGCTGTTCCTGGTGAACAGCAACGGCGTGATCGCCGATCGTATCGACAACATCTACGACGCCTCCGAACTGGTCGCCAGCCTCGAATCACTGGTCTAGCACGGCGGGCTTCGCCGACGCCCAGAGAGTTGGGGCAGGGCCAAACCCGGCGGGGCAGACGGCTGCGGCCCGCTAGGTCGGGTGGCCTTCTTCCAGGTCGCGTAGTCGGCGGGAGACGATGTCGCCGAGATTGACGATGCCTGTCAACCTCCCTGATTCGATGACCGGGATGTGGCCTACCTGTGACACCGTCATCAGATCCATCACGGTGGCGATCGAATCGCTCGCGGTGCAGGTCACTACGTCGGTCGTCATCACCGAGCCGACGTCACGATCGAGAAACGAGGGTCCCTCACGGTCGATACCGACCAGGACATCACGCTCGGACATGATGCCCTCGACCCGGTGCCCGTCGCTGGAGGCAACCACCGCACCCACCTGGTTGTGGTTGAGCTTGTGGATGACCGATCCGACCGTGGCGTCAAGACCAACCGTGAACACCTCGGCCCCCTTTGAGGTGACAATGGCACGCACGGGGGTTTGGGCCTCCGGCTGGGGTGACGATCGGCGGCGGCAGGCCCGGATCACATCATCGGCCACACCGGTGATCCCCTTCGGGGTCGGGTCGACGGCGAAACCGAGGCGCCGGTAGTAGTCGGCGACCCGCTCCAGGTCGAGCTCGGCCAAGGGGTCGATTTGCACCACGGCCTCCGGGGTCGTGCGCTGCACTGCCTCCAACAGCAGTCGCTCACCCAGCCCCTGGTTGCGGTGGTCAGGGACCACCACGTGCTCCCACACCAACAGGCCATCGTCGGTCTCTTCAGTAGTTGCGATGTAGCCGACCGCCTCCGCCCCAATCCAGGCCACCAGTATCAGGTCGCTCGGTTGGGCGTCACGGGAGGCGAACAGGTACTCGTGCTCGGCCTGGGCCGATGAGTGCAGAGCAGCCAGAACTTCCGAAGGCCTACTCTCGGTGATGACGACGCCGTCCATGGCCGTTCCCCTTTTTCCCTCGCCCCGGTTCGTGATCCGAGACTAGTGCGCGATCCCCATCCCCAGCATCCCCATCCCGCATCGTCGACGTCCGTATCGTCAACGCCCGCATCGTCAACGTGCCCCACGAGGGCGGAGACCACAAAGGCGGGACCGCGAGGACTGGGACCACAAAACGCCAAGAGGAGCGAGAACCGCATCGCCCGGACGGTTCCGCTCCTCTTTGCACTTTGGGCCGGCTCGCGCCGACCCAAAGTTCTTGGTCCCGCCGAAACCGGAGTTCCGACGGGCACCCGTGCAGCTACTCCCGGGGGGCCTGGGGCTCGGGTGTGGCGGCGTCGCGTCCACCCGAGAGGTTGTCGTACACGTTTGGCCAGAAGCGGTCACGAGCGGCCCAGATGCCACCGACCCCGTACTTGATGACGAGGATGCCGGTGAGGCTGGCGAAGATGGCCGTGGTCACGGTGTCGACCAGGTCCTCGCCGATGCCGATCTGGTCAATGGCCGCCAGGCCGAAGAAGACCCAGACACCAGCGGTTGCCAGCTTGGTGATCAGCGCACTGTAGGACTGACCGGCAGTGGCACCGGCCACAAGGCCGCCGACCACGTTGGCCACGAGCCCACCGATGACGATGAGGATGATCGCCACCACAAGTTGCGGCAACCATTGGACCAGGTCGCCAAGAGCCTCGGTGATGGGGTTGTCGCCGAAGACGTTGAACGCCATCTGCAGGACCATCAACACGAGCAGGTAATAGATGAGTTGGGCCACGAACCGACCGCTGTCGGCGAAACCGGCCCGCTCCAGCGGGGCCCCGATTCCGGATTTGTCGATGTAGGAGTCGAAGTGGATGCGGTTGAGTACCCGTTGGGTAATCTTCCGGATCCACTTGGCCACAAACATACCAACTACGAGAATCACCAGGAACAGCAAGAGCTTCGGCACAAAATCTGTGACGAGCTCAAAGGTGTTCTCCAGCGGTCCACGCCAATCAAACGAGTCCTGTGCCAACATCAAACCCACTCCTTATTCTCTGGATTCAGGTACTGGACGGCGTCACCTCCGACTTTGTCGCGAACTATGTGCGATCGTCGCAGGAAACCAGGATCGGAGCGGTCGAACCCCAGCCGCCGACCATCGGTACTGAACCATCACACCTTGAGCCCTCAGTCAAGAAACTTGATTGACAAGGGTCACAACAAGGAAGTCTCGCGACCGATCTAGGGCTTGATGCGTCTCGTCCAGTGCGTGAGAACTAGTTGCCGAACTGCTGCGGACGCGGGGCCGAACCCCGAGCCGAGGATAGGTATGTCCACTGATGCTGAGCCGCGCCCCGGCAAAGTGGGGGCCGGGGATCCGGATGAACTCCACGATCTGGTCGTTGAGCATGGTGATGCCGTGTTCCGACTGGCGTTGTCGATCGTGCGCGACACTGCTCTTGCCGAGGACATCGCCCAAGAGGCACTGGTAAAGGCATGGCTGGCGCTGCCGACGCTGCGTGATCGTTGCGCAGTTCGCAGTTCGCAGTTGGGTACTGCGCATCACCCACAACACGTCGATCTCGATGCTGCGGACCCGCAAGGCCATTGCCACCGACCCCCACGATCTGCCCGAGCGGATGGTAGCGCCCGAGAAGTCGGTTGAAAACCGTGTGCAGAGCCAGGCCGTCATGAACGACTTCCGTCTCGCCCTCGACGAGCTCGACGAGTTGTCACGCAGCATCGTCGTACTGCGTGAAGTAGAAGGCATGGCCTACGACGAGATCGCCGAGGTGCTCGACATCCCCATGCCGACGGTCAAAACCCGCCTCCTCCGAGCACGACGACGTCTCGGCACCAACCTGAGGGAGTGGACGTGAGCACCCGTCACCCCCACACCGTCGCCCTCGAACGGTGGCTCTCCGGCCACATCGACCATGAGGTCGATCAGCACGTCGATCGCTGCCATCGTTGCGCCGCCATCCTCGAGGAACTGGATGCCTCGACTGATTTCGCCCTCAGGAGTGCCCTGACCGAGGCCTTTGCTCCTCCGGATAACCTGACGGAACGCTTGGTCGCAGGGGTGAACGCTGAGCTCTCAGCTCGCCAGGTAATCGATGTGGTCGCTGATCTGTTCGGGGCGGGTATCGACACCACACGCCTGCTGTTGACCGAGGGGACCGATGACAACTACTGATTGGATGGTGGTCGGCGGAGCCCTGGTGGGCGGCCTGATCATCGGTATCGTCGCCTCTCGTGTCGTAAACGCCTTCATCGGATCCGAAAAGCGGCCCCCCGCCATTCGTAACGCTGCGGGCCCAATGGCCAAGCTCGTGCTGTGGGCCGGGATCGTCACCGATATGGCCATCGCCCTAGGGGTTGTCTCACCGGGGGCCCTCGACAAGCTGCCCCAGGACCTGATCGATTACATCCCCCGTATCATCTCGGCCGCCATCGTGATCATTGTGGCCAACGTGGCCACCTCATTCGCCACGGCCGCTGTGGCCCCGGCGCTGGGGCGGATGGCCCCCAACGTACAACGTCAGATCCTGAGCGTGATCCGCATCACGATCGTCAGCCTGGCCGTGCTGTTGGCCGTTCGCCAGCTTGGCTTCGACACCACCGTGATCAACCTGGCGGTGGCGGCCATCTTCTTCGGCGTGTCCGGAGCGTTGATGCTGCTCGTAGCCCTCGGAGGGCGTGACGTGGCGGTCGAGGTGGCATCGACCCGGGTGTTGCGTCGGATTCTGAACCAGGGCGACCCTGTCCGCCTGTCCGACATGGCAGGCACGGTGGCTGCGGTCCATCCCACGACGATCGAGATCGTGGCTGACACCGGCGAGACGCTGATGGTGCCATCGTCGCGTTTCGTCAACGGGAGCTTCTCCCTGCTCCGGGCCGAGCCACCAACCGAGCGCCGCCAGGGCCAGCAGTAACCAAACTGACCCGGACGAGCCTGCGCTCCCCCCACCCAGACCGAGCATTCGGGGTCCGGAAACCTCAGATACCGACGTCGATGAGACCAACAACGCAACTCGCCACCGTGGTGGCTTCGGCGATACGATTGACGCCCATAAGGCGTGCCTAACCAGCACCGGGCGAGGTGTTCGGACCGGATGGGCAGGAAGAATTCGGCGGCGGAGTGCGGGGCCCGAGTGGGACCTCCATCTCCGACAACGCTAAAATGACCGGTTACCGGCGCTCAGGCGCCACGAAGACATCTGGAGATACCCGTGCTTACCGTTACCGACTCAGCGGCCACCAAAGTCAAGGAGCTTCTCGACCAGGAAGGCGAGGAATCCTTGGCCCTCCGGGTTGCCGTGCGCCCGGGAGGCTGCTCCGGCTTCAGCTACGAGATGTTCTTCGACGGCGAAACGGCCACCGAGGACCAGTCGACCGAGTTCGGCGGCATCAAGGTCGTCGTCGACCCGACCAGCGCCCAGCTGCTGGTTGGCGCCACCCTCGACTACAAAGACGGCCTCCAGGAAACCGGGTTCTCCATCGACAACCCGAACGCCCAGCGCACCTGCGGCTGCGGCCAGTCCTTCTCCTAAACCAGTCCCAAGCTGACCAGGACGCAAAAGCAAACCTGAACTCGGGCCAGACCTGTCTATCGAGCAGGTCTGGCCTGTTCTGTCTCTGCGGGCACCCGATGGAGCCGACGCAGACCTACCGGGGTGTCGCTCAGACCACCAGCATTGCTCTGGCGTTGTCGATGTACTGGCCGTGGCCAGGAGCGATCGACTTGATCCTGAACGATTTGACCTTGGCCGTGAGATGCGGGGGGACGCCATCGTCGCAGTGGTCACCGGTCAGCAGGGTACGTTCCTGCTCAAGCACGAAGGCATAGCGGCCATCGGACCCATCCGTGATCGCCACCGCGGTGATACGGAACTCGGTGGCGTCGATCTTGTAGCCGTCGCCGAGCACCTCGTCGGCCCCGTCGAAACCAACGGGAGCGATGATCTCAGCCCCGGTCCGTTCCTTCAGGTGCTTGGCCGCGTCGGAGTACTGTGCCCTGGCGTCGGTGAGCACGATCCAGCGGATGCGATCACCGCCACAGCCACACAGGACATCCAGGTGGCCAACGTCAAGGGGGCCTGGGTCGATGATCACGATCTCATCGATACCAACCAGGTAGGTGTTGAGGCCTGGCTCTCCCTCCTGACCCTCACACGCGATCCGGCGTAGCAGAGGGCTGAGCGCACGGGCAACGCCAGGGGTGATGGGGGGTAGGGGTGCTGGTTCTTCGATCATCGTGATGAAGACCTCCTGGTCAGGTTCGTCAGTTCAACTCTGGCGGTGGCGATTGCGGTTTGTCGTCGTTGAGATTGTCGTCGTTGAGATTGTCGCCCTCACGGCTGTCATTGCGGTGAAGATCGACATCGACGATGTCGTTTCGGGTGAACATCGATCCGCCGCGGACGAACGACAGGTCGATGCCGTCAGCGGTGAGACCTTTATCGGCGAGACCCTGGAACCGGACCCGAAGGCGGGCCCGGACGATATCTCGAACCGGCGGCAGTAAGAGTAGAAGGCCAAGGGCCCCGGTGGCCAAGCCAGGAACGATCAGGGCGAGGCCCGCCGCAACGAGCAGGGCGTGGTCAGCGGGGCTGGATGGCCTGCGGACCTGGTCGGACACGCTACCGACGGCAAGATCCTGGTCTGCTGACAGCATGGCCATGAGGCCGTGGCGGCGCACCAGCACCAAACCGAGGAAAGCAGCGGCCAGACTCATCCACAGGACCGTTGAGGCCCCAACAAGCTGTGCGGTGTAGCGAAAGAGATAATACTCCAACGCGATCACTGCCACAGCAGCAAGTGCAGCTCGTGAAAACATCTCGGTTAGAGTCTACCGCCCAGTGGCACCGGCCCTACCCGACCGCCGTTCCCATTGTTGACGCGCCCCCAACCTGGGACCGGCGAAGCCCGGCGGGAAGGACCGGGCAGTTCCGCCACCTCAGGCCGGCAAAATCGGGCGAATGGTCGAACGGGGGAGCGTTCCTCCCAACCGGCGCCCTAAGGTTCCATCGTGCCTCGACCCCCTTCGGTTGATCAGCTGGCCCGCGACCTGGCTCCGTTCGGCCTTCCCCATCCCTTGGCCGTTGAGGTCGCTCGTTCCGCCATTGCGCAGGATCGTGTCGCCGATGCCGATGAACTGGCCAGGCAACGCCTGCGCCAGATGCTCACCCCGGTCATCAACGCCACCGGCGTCCTGCTCCACACCAACCTGGGGCGGGCTCCACTGACCCACCACCAGGAGGCGACCTATGCCAATCTGGAGCTCGACCTGAGCACCGGCAAGCGGGGTAGCCGCCAGGCCGCCGTGGGAGCTCTCCTGGCCACCGCGGCCGGGGCCGAGGCGGCCATGGTGGTCAACAACTGCGCCAGCGCCGTACTGCTCATGCTGGCCGCCGTCGGGGGGAACGGAGCGGTTGCGGTCAGCCGGGGCGAGCTGGTTGAGATCGGGGGCGCCTTCCGGGTTCCCGACGTCATGGCCCAATCCGGTGCCGAACTGGTCGAGGTCGGCACCACCAACCGGACCCGCCTGGCCGACTACCGGGCCGCCGTCGCCAACCAGAACGTCGGCGCCGTACTCAAGGTCCACCAGTCGAACTACAAGATCGTCGGCTTCACCGAGGAGACGACGGTTTCGCAGTTGGCCACGCTCGATGTGCCGGTACTGGCCGACATCGGCTCGGGCCTGCTCGACAGCGCCTGCCCCTGGTTGGACGGGCCACCTCCGGCCTGGCTGGAGGGCGAACTGGCGGCCAAACAAACCCTGGCCGCCGGAGCCGACCTCGTGACCTTCAGCGGCGACAAGCTCTTCGGCGGACCCCAGGCGGGGATCATCGCCGGACGCCGCGATCTTGTTGCCGCCTGCGCCCGTCACCCCCTGGCCCGGGCCCTACGCCCCGGCGGGCTGGTTCTGGGGGCGCTCCAGGCCACCACCCTGGCCTATCTGCAACGAGATGGTGGGGCCATCGCCTTCTGGCGTATGGCCTCGGTTCCCCTCACTGATCTCGAAACCCGGGCGGCAGCGTTGGCAACGGACGCCCCGGCGTGGTCGGTGATCGCCACCGAGGCCGTGCCAGGTGGCGGCACCCTGCCAACGGTGACCATTCCCAGCATCGGTCTGACGACCACAGGCGACCACACCACCCCCCTTCGGAACCGCGACCGGCCCCTCATCGCCCGGGTCGACAACAATCGCACGATCATCGATCTCCGTACCGTCGACCCCGCCGATGATACCGCCGCTGCCCAGGCCCTGAACGCCGTCGCCCAACCATGACCAGTCGCCCAACCATGACCAACCGCAGCTGAACATGACCAACGGCAGCTGAACATGACCAACGACACCCGATTCCCCGGCTGCGAATTCCTTGAGGCCCGAACATGACCGTTATCGCCACCGCAGGCCACGTCGATCACGGCAAGTCGACCCTGGTGCTACGCCTCACCGGCACCGACCCCGACCGTTGGGACGAGGAGAAACGGCGGGGGCTCACCATCGATCTCGGTTTCGCCGGCATGACCCTGCCCTCAGGCCGGGAGCTTTCGTTCATCGATGTACCGGGCCACGTGCGCTTCCTGCGCAACATGTTGGCCGGGGTCGGCGCCGTTGATGCCAGCCTGTTCGTCGTCGACGCCACCGAGGGCTGGAAGCCCCAGTCCGAGGAGCACCTGCGGATCCTCTCGCTGCTCGGCATCCAGCAGGGCATCGTCGTCTTGACCAAGATCGACCAGGCCGACGACGACCTCTACGCCCTGGCCGAACTCGACGTTGAGGAACAGGTCGAGGGCACCTTCCTCGAGGGGGCACCCATCATCGGCGTCTCGGCCACCGAGGGCACCGGCATGGACGAGCTGCGCAGCGCCCTCGACGGCCTGGTCGACGATATGCCGGCCCGTGACCCCGATGCCACCCCCCGGCTGTGGATCGACCGGGCCTTCGCCTCGGCTGGAGCGGGCACGGTGGTGACCGGCACCCTGGCCGCAGGGACCCTGCACCTGGCCGATGGGCTGCAGGTCGTTCCCGGCAACAGTGAGGCCCGCATCCGCGGCCTCCAGTCCCACCATCGCCCCAGCGAGGAGATCGCCCCCGGCAACCGGGCGGCGGTCAACCTCACGGGGGTCAGCCACCACGAACTGGGCCGGGGGCACGTTCTGGTGCGGTCGAAGGACTGGCACCACAGCCGCATCGTCGACGCCGAACTGACCGTGCTCCCACGCCTCGACCACCCGGTGAGCCGCAAGGGCGCCTACTTGACCTACATCGGCTCGGCCGAACTGCCGGCCAAGGTCAGGGTGCTGGGGCCCGGCGAGCTGGCCCCCGGTTCAACCGGCGCCGTTCGCCTCTACCTGAACCGGGAACTGCCGCTGCTGCCCGGTGATCGCTTCATCCTGCGTGAAAGCGGACGGGACGAAACCGTTGGCGGTGGCCAAATCCTCGATGTGGCTCCGGTGCTTCCCGCCTCGCGGGCTGCTCCCGATCGACGCGTCCACCGGGTGGTGGCCGAGCGGGGTTGGGTGAGCGTCGACCAGCTCCGGCGCCTGACCGGTGAGACGGTGGAGCCCGACGTCGGCCAGTGGGTCGTTGCCGCCGAAGCCCTCACCGAAACCACCGAACGGGTGAGGAACCAGATCGTCGAAGCCGGACCCCTCGGCCTCGACCTGGCCGCTCTCGATGACCGGGAACGGGCGGTGGTCGCCCTGGTTGAGGACTCCTCCATCGAGGCCGGCCGGGTCAAGATCGGCGAACCCGAGGATCCCCTGGCCGATCACCCCTGGGTGGCGGCGCTCGAGGCCGAGCTGTTCGCCCCACCGGCGCCGGACTCGGTCGACCGCGCCGAGGTGCGTGAACTGGTGCGACGGGGCGACGTGATCGAAAACGGTGGGGTGTACTTCGCCGCTTCGGCCATGGCCGAAGCGGCGAAACGTTTGGCTGTGGTGCTGGCCGCCCAACCGGGCGGATTCACCGTGGCCGAGGCCCGCGATGTGCTGGCCACAACCCGAAAGTACGTCCTACCGTTGCTCAGCCATCTCGATCAGACGGGGGTCACCCGCCGCCGTGAGGATCTGCGGATTGCCGGGCCTCGGCTACCAACCGCCGACTGAACGCCGTTCGCCAGCCGTGAGCCCACCCCAGATGCCGTGTTGCTCACGAATATCGATGGCATAACTCCGACATTCGAGCTGCACCGGGCATTCCGAACAAATCTCCTTCGCCCGGCGTTCCCTCAGCCGTTTGTCGGATCGACGTTCCAATTGTGACGGTGGAAAAAAGATCGCTTGATTTGGTCCACGGCAGGCGGCGCGATGCTGCCAGAGTATGCCGAGGTCGATTTCTTGGGCAGTCATGCTCAGCCCCCCTCTACTTCGGCCATGACCTTATGCCCAGAGAGCGACCGAAACAAGGGCTAGTTCATCGTCTTTCCCGATAGTCCTTCGCTCCACCCTCTTCTGGTTCGATTTCGAGCAGGAGTCGATCGAGGCCAACCACCCTTACCGAATCACCGGCCTTCACCGGCGTAGCCCGGTTGGTGATGGCCTGCCAGGCCACCTCACGGATCCGCACCGTGCCCTCGGGAGACACATCGGTTATGGCCTCCCCCATCTCACCAATCATCCACTTGCGACCAATCGTGGGGGTCGAGAAGCGGGTCCGCACCATCGACGGCATGCCGGTGTAGGCGTACAGGGCGGCGCCGATAATCCCGGCTCCAATCGTCACCCACGACATCGACACCCCGTCGTAGAGCACGAACGTACCGATCACAAACGACACCATGCCCAGCGCCGAGTAGACACGGGGCACGTTGGTCTGGACATCAACGGCAAAGAACAGCACGGCCAGAATGAGCAGCGCGATCCCAATCGGCCTCGTTGGCAGGGCAGCCAGGCCGTAGCTGCCCAATGACAGCAAGACGGCGCCGATCACCCCGGCGATACCGATACCGGCGGTGAAGAGTTCAAACAGCAACAGGGCGAGGCCCATGGTGAAGAACAGGTAGGCGACCTCGGGGCTGCCGACGGTGTGGAACAACTGTGACGTCAGCGGAAGCGAGGTCAGCTCGTTGCGGGTCAGGGAGATGGTTCGCAGCTGTGAGCCTGCGTTGGAATCGGAGTCACCGTCGGTGGCTGCGCCGTCGCCACCGGGGGCGAGGCACTGCAGGACCTCGTAGCCGGGGATCCTGGTTACGAACGGCCCGACGTTCACCACCTCGGCCAACGGGCCGATGGAGATCCCCAACTGCACCGCCTCATCGGCGGTGATCCTGGACGTCTGCAGCCGCTCGGTGGCCTCACCAAAGGCTGGAGGGAACGAGTCGGGCAACCGGGCCGGGCCGGTCTCACCGATGGTCGAACCCGCCGACACCCCAACCAGGTCGGCGACCCCCACCAACTCCGCGGCCCCACCCAGGGCCGTTGACCCGCTCTGGCCAACCCAGATGGCAATGGTGACCGGTGATTCCGCCAGACGGGTGGCCAGTTCGAGGAAGTCGTCGTCGTCGAGCACGCTGCCCCGACTGTCGAGACGGATGGTCAGGGCCAGCAGGTCGTTGCGCTCAGCGGCGTCGAGCTCCTTGATCAGGTGGTCCTTCATCACCGGGTCGAGCAGCCCGGAGGCGTTGACGATGCGCACCGTGGTATCGGAAGCCTCGATGTCGTTTGGGTCCTCGGGGCAGGGCCCAAGTTCGCTCGTCTGGGCCCCGGCGGGGGACCCCAGGGTGAACAACCAGGCGAAGGTCGAGATGATCATCATCACCAGAACAGATCGATGGCCGAGGCGACCACGAGTGGGCCGCCCGGAGCGGGCTAGCCTCGGTTCCAGTGAGTGCTGCTGACTTCTTCGCTTCATCTCGGGTCCTCATCGTCGCCGGTAAGGGCGGGGTTGGAAAGACAACGGTAGGGGCAACGGTGGGCCTCGCGGCAGCTCGAACCGGTTCCGACGTACTGCTTGTTGAACTCGAGGGCCACAGCAACCTGGCCGCCCCGTTCGGCCTGAACCAACTGTCGTACCTTGACCAGCCGATCGAGGCCCCTGCTGAGGGTGGACACCTGCGGGGTCGTCGCATCACCCCCGACGCTGCCCTGGCGGAGTACCTGGAGGCCGGAGGGTTGCGGGCCATCACCGATCGCATGACCCGATCGGGAGCGGTCGAGGCGGTGTCAACGGCCGCACCCGGCATCCGCGACCTGGTCACCCTGGGCAAGATCCGCCAGATCGAGCAGGCGGGCGAGGCAGACCTGGTCGTGGTCGACGCCCCCGCCGCCGGTCACGCCGTCTCGTTCCTCCGCTCGGCGTCGGGGCTTGCCGCCTCGGCCACCTCGGGTCCAATCCGCCACCAGGCCGACCTTGTTCTGGAGATGTTGGGCGACCCCCAACGCTGCCAGGTGATGTTGGTCACCCGGCCCGAAGAGGGGCCGGTCACCGAGGTGGTGGAAACGGCCTACAGCCTGGAGGATCAAGTTGGGGTATCGCTGGCCCCGGTGGTGGTGAACGGCTGCTGGCCCGAAGTCGAAGGGCTGGAGCCCAGTGGGCCCGGCAGTGTCGGTGGGGCAGACCCTGACGGTGTGCTGGAGCAGGCGGCCCGCTACCGGACCGGTCTCGGCACCAGCCAACGCCGCGAGATTGATCGACTCGTCGCCGAGCTTCCACTTCCGACCATCGAACTGCCCTTCCTCTTTGCCACCGACATCGACCGGGACCACCTCGGCATCCTGGCCGACACCATGATCGACCGACTTGAAGGGGGTCGGTGGTGACCGGCCCGGCGGTGATGATCTGCCTCGGCAGCGGCGGGGTTGGCAAGACCACGGTGTCGGCCGCCCATGCCATCAGCGGTGCCATGGAAGGGCGACGGGTCGTGGTGCTGACCATCGACCCGGCCCAGCGTCTGGCCACCACGCTTGGCCTCAAGGCCGAGGCCGGAGCCTCATTGGGGGTCGGCCAGGGTCTTGGCAACGAACCAACCCTGGTGGAGGGCCCCTGGCCCGGTGAGCTGTGGGCGGCGATGCTCGACCCCTCCGAGACGATGTTGACCCTGCTCAATGAGCACGCCAGCCCGGTACGGGCGGCACGCATTGCCGCCAACCCACTGCTAGCCAACATCGTCGGCTCGATGTCGGGGGCCAACGAGTACATGGCGGCCGAGCGCCTGTTTCAACTCCACCACGACCAGCGCTTCGACCAGGTGGTCGTCGACACCCCACCGTCGCGTCATGCCATTGACTTCCTCGACAGTCCCCAGCGGCTGACCCGTTTCATCGACAATCAGCTCTACCGGGTGGTGTTCGCTCCCCGCCGTGGGCTGCTGCGCTCGGTCAGCTCGGCCACCCACCTCGTCGTTCGTCTCACGGCCCGGCTGATCGGTGCCGGACTGGTCGACGACGTGATCAGACTCTTTGAGGATCTGGGCGAACTCGACCAGGGTTTCCACCAGCGGGCGCAGGCAACCGTCGCCCTGCTCGCCGACGACCGGTGCGGCTACACCCTGATCACCTCGCCCCGTCAGGAACCGCTCCGCCATGCCGAATGGATTGGGAATCAGCTCAGCGAACGGGGCCTGCGCCTGGATGCGGTGATCGTCAACCGCCTCTGCCCCTTCGGCCGTCAGACGCCCGAGACCACGCCAACAGGGCCGGCAGCGACCCAGCCGACAGCGCGGGCTCTGGCGGCAGCCCCGTCGACAACGGGGGCTCGGTCGGCGGCGCCGGTGCGGGCGAAGGCCCCGTTGATAGCCGAGCAGACGGCCCGTCAGCGGGCACTGACGGAGAATTGGGAGCAGTTGGCCGCCCTGGCCCGGGCCGAAGATGAGTTGATCGACAAGCTGGCCAGTCGGCTCGAAGCCGATCTACCCCTCCTGCTGCTCAATGAACAGCTTCAGCCGCTCACGACCATCGACGGTCTGGTCGAGATGGCGGCGGCGCTCAGCAAACCACCGACCTAGTCGCCCGACTCCTCTTCCAAGGCCTCCTCGGCCTCTTCAATCGACTCGGTCACCGGCACGATCCGGTCAAAGCCGGTTGTGTGCAGCAGGCGGGTGAGGGCGGGACGCGAACAGGCGACGGCAACTGCACCTTCGGCCTCCCGGGCCCGGCGGATCCCCCCGATCAGGGCGCCCAACCCGGCCGAATCCATGAACGGCACCTCCGACAGGTCGATCAAGACCTGCTTGTGACCTGCCAAACGCGCCAGGGCTTCACGAAAGGTGCCAACGGTGTACGCGTCGAGCTCCCCCGATGGGCGGCAAAGTGTGTACGTGTCGGTCTCTTCAATATGGATCTCGAGCACAGGGCCATCCTTCCCCTTGAGGCATCGGCAACCATACCGATCGCCGGATGGTAGCGCTCTAACATACAGCGCTCGGCGTGCGCTGATCACGGCGATAGAATCACTTTTGTGACAACTGTCCTGCTGGCAACCGATTCCGACGAGCTGTTCGTCGCTGTTGACGGGGCTTTGGCCGACGACGACACCGACGTGCTGAGGGTGACGGCCGGGACCGACGTCATCCCCGTTTGCCAACAGCGAACCCCCGATCTTCTCCTGCTCGACCTGCAGATCGCCAACATGGGTGGCATTGCCACCTGCATTGGGGTCAAGCAGGAGCAACGGGTGGAACGTCTGCTCCCGTTCCCCGTTGGCCTGCTGCTCGACCGGGCGGTCGACGTCTTCCTCGCCCAGGAGGTGGGGGCCGAAGGTTGGATCGTCAAGCCCATCGATTCGCTGCGCCTGCGCCGCATGGCCACGTTGTTGTTGGCTGGCGAAAACTCCAGGGAAACAGTCTCAGCAAGCTGAGATCGGGCCTCTGACCCCAGCCGAAACAACCATCAAGTCCGTCATCAAGTAGGGTGCCTTTCCGGCCGTTACCTACCTGGTGAAGCGTTCCCTCCACCAGCAGATTCTGCGTTGGCTGGCGTTGGCCATCATCCCCGTGATCACCACTGGGCTGTGGGCCGCGGGCCATGCCGAGTCACAGCTGGCCCGTCAGGTGGATGTTTCCATCGCAGGCACGGCACGGCTGGAGGCCGACCAGATCAACCACAACCTCGATGCCTACGAGCGTGAGGCGACGAACCTGGCCGGCGGCGTCTTCGTCAAGACCTTCACCTCCCAACTCATCAGGGCCCGCTCGGACTCCTCACCGGCGGTACCCATCGGTGGCACCAACGGCTTCAGGTTGATTGACCCCCTCAAGCCCCTCCCCCTGCAAAACCTGGCCACCCTCACCACCGAGAGCGCCCAGAACTCGGGATCGGACCTGGTGGCGATGGCCATCGTCGACGCCGAAGGCGAGGTACTGGGCCACAGCCCGGATTTTCGCTTCTCCGGCCACCGTGATTCCGCCGATGCCGCAATCGCGTCATCTCAGCCCCGGTTCGGCTCAACATTCCTCGACGAAACCAGCCAGGAGGCACTGGTCACGATCGCCGCCCCGATCCAGGATCGCGGCGACAACGTTGCTGCCCTCGTCATCGAGGTCGGAGTGGGACCAATCGTGGCGTCGGCCATCGCCAGCCAACGCTATGGCGCCACCAACGAAGCGTTCCTGACCCAGCGCACGGACGACGGCGACGTCGTGGTGATCACCAGGCGACGCTTCGGGTCCGAGGCGCCGTTCGAGTTGCGGCTGCCGGCCGACGCCGGCCTGCCTGCCACCGAGGCCATCACCAGCCCGGCGGTCACCGTTGGATTGTTGGACGACTATCGGGGAGGCGAATCGATCGCCGCTCTCCAGCGCATCGAACGGACCGGCTGGGGATTGGTGATCCAGGTCAGCCGCGACGAGGCCCTGGGTCCCATTGCTGCGGTTCGTCGCCTCATCATCGCCTCCACCGCCGCCGCCTCGTTGGTGATTCTCGCCGGGTGGGCGCTCATTTTGCGACCGATGACCAAACGCTTGAAACGCATGGCCGACGCCTCCGAACGCATCGCCGATGGCCGCTTCGACGAACGCATCGACGACCGGGGCGGTGACGAGATTCAGGCCGTGTCCGACAGCATCGACCGCCTGGCGGCCGAACTCGGTCTCGATACCGTGCGCCGGGCCCGGGCTGAGGCCGAACTGATCCATCAGGCCACCCACGACGTGCTCACCGACCTGTTCAATCGTCAGGCGGCGGTCGATGTTCTCGACCGGGAACTGGCCCGTTGCGACGAAAACTACCCGGTATCGGTGCTGTTCGTCGACCTCGACCGGTTCAAGGTCATCAATGACACCATCGGCCACCGGGCCGGAGACGAGCTGCTGCAAGGCATCGCCCAACGGCTGGAGCGGGCGGTGGAACCGGAGCTACTGGCCCGTTGGGGAGGCGACGAATTCCTGGTTGTCCTTCCGGGCTACGACGGGGCCGGTGCGGACAAGGTTCGGCGCACCATCGAAGAGGAACTGAACGACACGGTGGTGGCCGATGGCCACCAGGTCGTGATCTCGGCCAGCATCGGACCGGCGACGGCGACGAAGCCGATATCGGTGGATCTCCTGGTCAAGCAGGCCGACAACACCATGTTCGACGCCAAGGGTGACCGTCGCCGCAGCGACCGCACCCGTTGCACCCCGACCGCCGCCGCTGCCAGGACCTTGTTCGGACCGGCGATGCCCAGCGGGGCCGGGTCCATGACCGACGACGCCGGTGCGGTGGCCGTACTGGTTGAGCAGGCCCTCGCCAACAACCAGTTCGAGCTCTGGTATCAGCCCATCTACTCCGTTCCCGACCTGGACTGCATCATCCCCACCGGGGCCGAGGCGTTGATCCGGCTGCGGGAGACCGACGGGACGATCGTGAGCCCGAACTCGTTCGTTCCCGTCATCAGCGACCAGGCCCTCGGGCGGCGACTCGACGAATGGGTGACCACCACCGCGCTGGGTGACCTGCGCCGTTGGATGAAATCAGGACTCATCGACGCCGACTTCCAGATCTCGGTGAACCTTTGCCAGGCATCAACCAGCGACACCGACTACCCCGCCTTCCTGGCCAACTCCATGAAGCGATTCAGCGTGACCCCGGCCCAGGTGATCATTGAACTCCCCGAGACCGCAACCGTCGTCAAACGGGCGGTGGCCGACGAACTCCGACGGTTGGGGGTGGCGGTGGCCATCGATGACTTTGGACTTTCGAACTCCAACATCGACCGCATCCAGGATCTTGATGCAGAGATCGTCAAACTCGATCGTCGTTGGCTTGGCCCGCCCGACAAGCCAATCGAGCCCCAACAGTTGGAACTGCTCACATCGATCGTGCAGATGTGCCAGTCGCTCGGCAGCCACGTGGTGGCCGAGGGGATCGAGACAACCGACCAGCTTGAGACGCTGCTGTCGCTGCGGGTGTCGGAAGTCCAGGGCTTCCTTTTGTCGAAGCCGCTGGCGCCGGCTGCGTTCGACAAACTCCTCGACCACTACCGTTCGGCTTCGCTCGTCGCCGTGGGAGATTAATCTCCCACCAGTTTCGCCGCCGACGGCGTACGATACGCTCAGAGTCACCAACACGGGTTGTGGCGCAGGTTGGTAGCGCGCCTCGTTCGGGACGAGGAGGTCGGGAGTTCAAATCTCCCCAACCCGACGTTTTGAACGCCGTTGGCGTTCAAACTGGAGTTTCGGCCTGGGGTCGGAACATCCCTGGGGCGAAACCGGCGGTTCGTTCCAGCATCGTTCGGCTGGGGACGTCTCGGACTGAGGCCAGGCTTCAAGGCGCCGTGCGCCCGCACTCAGACGGGCTGTCGGCTGGATTCGGCGGCGATGAGAGCTGCATCGGCGATGTCAAAGGTGCGGTTCAGGTCGTCGTCGGTGTGGGCGGTCGAGACGAAGTTGTTGTGGTAGGGCAGCAGGTAGGCGCCCCGTCGCACGCACTCGGCGATCCAGCGGAAGTGGAACTTGGGGGTGCCGTCGTCGACGATCCGGTAGTAGGGCATGGCGGGAACTCCGGTCGCCCGCAGATCGTGCCCCCGGGAGGCAGCAACACCGACCAGGCCAGCGTTGAGTTTGACTCCCGTCTCAGCCATCCGACGGGGGCCGTCGATGCGTTTGAGCTCGTTGATGGTGGCGAGGGCGGCCGCCATCGGAGCGGCGTTGAAGAATTGGGTGCCGGTGTAGAAGACCTCACCGGCCGCGGTGGACAGGGCCTCGGTGCCGACCAGGGCGGCGATGGGATAGCCGTTGCCGAGCGCCTTGCCGAAGCAGATCAGATCGGGCTGGAACCCGTAGGCGGCGTTGGAGCCGGCCAGGTCGATTCGAAACCCGGTGCGGACATCGTCCAGGATCAACACGATGCCCTCGGCGTTGCACACCGCCTGCACACCGGCCCAGTAGCCCTCGGCGGGGGCCACGTTGTCGACAAAAACCGGGTGGTGGTAGGGCGAGGACATAAAGCAGGCGATATCGCCCTGGTGCTCAGTGATCACCTGAGTGAGGCGGTCGAGATCGTTCCAGGGGATGGAGATGACCAGTTCCTGATCCTCGGCGATGGTCCCAGGGTTGCCGGCGCGCTGCATCCACGGAGCGGAGCCGTGATAGCCGTCATCGATCTTGACGACGTACTTTCTGCCGGTGGCGGCCCGGGCCACCATCACCGCCAGGCTGGTGCTGTCGGCTCCGTTCTTGCCAAACAGTGCCCAGTCGGCAACGGGGACCAGGTCGACTAGCGCCTCGGCCAGCTCCACCAGGACCGGAGCGGCCAGCGTGACGGTGTTACCGGCCGCCATCTGCCGATTGGCCGCCTCGTCGACCACGGGATGGTTGTAGCCCAGAATCATGGGCCCGTAGGCACACATCCAGTCGATGTAGTTGTTGCCATCGATGTCGCTGAAGTGTGCCCCTGAGCTCTCGGCGAAGAAGGCGGGCCCGGTGCTGGTGACGGCCGGACCGTAGTGGCCGTAGATCCCTTTGGGGATCACGGCCTTGGCCCGTTGGAAGAGTTCCTGTGACTGGGTGACGTCGAATGGTTCCATGGGATCCTTCTGGTGGGGTGGTGTCCTGGCGGGGGGTGGTGTCCTGGCGGGCTGGCGGGGCGATGTCGTGTTCTGGCGGGCTGGCGGGGCGATGTCGTGTTCTGGCGGGCTGGCGGGGCGATGTCGTGTTCTGGCGGGCTGGCGGGGTGGTGCCGGGTGGG
>Ga0316192_10001011_pt1 | contig 20641 bp, 19 predicted proteins | sample MerIslwburrow_MG_FD_204931 | JGI IMG/M metagenome (GOLD analysis project Ga0316192, IMG submission 204931) | Coastal sediment microbial communities from Maine, United States - Merrow Island worm burrow | ecosystem: Environmental > Aquatic > Marine > Coastal > Sediment | place: USA: Maine...
TAGAGACTACGCTGGGAAATAGAGGCCCCTGAAGGGCAGCAAGCACGCCGATAATCTATATAGGTTTCAGATGTCGGCCCGCCCTGGTGCGATATGACGGACTCTCACTTTTCGCTGCAAGAGATCCCCATATATTCCTATCTTTCAGATTCATACAAGGTTAGGTCTGGGCCAGGGGTGTCAGGAAGGCGAGTCACAAAGTCCTGAAACCTGAACACTGACACCTGAAACCAACTGTTCCTTACAACATGTTGTCAGAAAAACCGCGACAAAGGGAACTGCGCATCGTGAAGGCCAAAGTCAAAACAACCATCTCTCTTGTTACAGCTTGTCTTCCGGCAATTGTTTATGTCGTCTGGCTAAATGCCTACTACTGGTTGCTGAAAGGCGGCCGCTACAAAGCATTTATTCAACCGAAGTTTTGGCCGCTTTTAATTCTGGCACTCCTCTTACTGCTGGCATTTACCGCCGTTTTTATTTCCCAATTTTCGTTGAAGTCTAGAATTTCTCTTAAATTTGATGTGTGGGCCAAGGCGGCAATTCTTATGATGCCGGTATTTTTTCTCTTGACTATTTATGGCCGGAGCCTGGGAACCGATGCGTTTTCGAAAAGGGCGTTCAATCCGGGCCAAATCGTAATCCAAGGAGATGCAAATGAATTAAAATCACCATCGGGACCATCTAGCGCTCATGGGACTTCCCTATTGAATTTGCTTGCTGATGCGGAAAAGTTTGATGGCAAACGCGTGACCGCTGAAGGAATGGTTTATCGGTCGGTAACAAGCGGGGAAAATACATTTATGCTATTTCGATTTGCAGTCGTCTGTTGCGCGGCCGATGCCCTGCCGCTGTCGGTCACGGTAAAACATACAGCGACTGAGGCATTAAACAATGACACCTGGGTTAGGGTGGGTGGTATTTTCACCATTGAGACATCCAAAGGTAAACAGGTGGCAAGCATTGCGGCGGATAGCGTTCAGTCAATTCCGCCGCCGCCGCCGGAAAAACGCTATTTGTTCTTTTAAATTGGAGAAGAAGCTTCTTTGCCGTTTCGTATAATCTTGTCAGACAACTTACAAAAGCGGCAACCCTGCCTATTGAATCGATTTTACGGCCATTTTCGGCCGAAAACGTTCAATACACAATGAGATCAGAAAACCGATTCCGGCTACCGCAATGATCGATGCACCGGAGGTCAAGTCGAATACATAAGACAACCATAGACCGCTGACGGTAAAAACTGAACTCAGGATGCTGGACAAAATCATCATTTTAAACAGGGATGATGAATATCTCTCGGCAATATACGGCGGAATCGTCAGTAGCGCTATCACCAGAATTAATCCGACGACCTGGATAATCATTACTATTCCGACTGTCAGCATGACAATCATGAGGAAATACAGTCTTTTAACACGAACCCCCCTGATTTGGGCAAATTCTTCGTCATAGGACATTGCCAGGTAGTCATTATAAAAATAAAAGACGATGCCAACAATTGCCAAACCGACGCAAAGCATCATCCAGATATCGGAATCGGGCACCGTCAGGATACTGCCGAACAAATAGCTCATTAAATCAACATTATAGCCCGGCGTTAAATCCAGCAGAATGATTCCGATGGCCATTCCGATAGCCCAGATCACACCGATGATCGTATCGGACCGGTGTTTGGCCTTAAATGTAACAGCCGCCATTATTACTGCCGCCATGAGGGAAAAGCCAATCGTTCCCACCATGTAATGCCATCCGAAGAAAAAGGCCAGCCCGATGCCGCCGAAGGCTGCATGGGCAATCCCGCCCGACAGAAACACAATTCGGTTGACCACCACTAAAGTTCCCATGATGCCGCAAATTACACTGGCCAGCAGTCCGGCTAACAAGGCATTTTGCATGAATTCGAATTGGAGTGCCTCGATCATAGCTAATCATTCTCATGTGTGTGCAACACCCGATGCGGCAAGCCATGGGCAATCAATTCGACGGGGCAAGTCTCTTCGATTTTACAGCTATACATCATTTCGATCATTTCTCCGGTAAGTTCCGCATGGCCATGGTAGTGCAGGCGTTGATTCACACAGGCCACAGATTTGACATATCTGGATATCACCATCAGATCGTGACTGACAACGATGATGGTGATTTTATGATTTAATTCTTTTAGGAGCGCGTAAAACTCATTCTGCCCTTTGGTGTCGATGCTGGCAGTCGGTTCATCTAAAAGTAGGATGTCGGGATCCGTTACCAGGGCGCGGGCAATGAAAACCCGCTGTTTTTGGCCTCCTGAAAGCTGACCGATGCGCTGATCGCAGTATTTTCCCATGCCAACCTGCTCCAGGGCCTGCAGCGCGGCCCTGAGATCTTCTTTCGAATGCCGGAACCATCCCTTGCCGGGTTTCAATTTTCCCATTAAAACCACATCTGATGCGGAGATAGGGAAATTCTGATTGACGTGGACATCCTGAGGTACATAGCCGATGCGGTGTGATACGTTTTTCGGTGTTTTACCAAAAATTCGAATACTGCCCGAATCCGCGTTCAGCAGCCCCAGCATCAGTTTCAGCAGGGTCGTCTTGCCACCGCCGTTGGGACCGATCATGGCCATGAAATCACCCGATTTGATCCTCAGATTAACGTCCCGGATCACCGGCTGCTGCCCATACGAGAAATTAAGATTTTGTGTTTCGATAATCGTTTTGTTCATATGGGCCCTTTAACCCTTATATTCCAGCAATAGGCCCTTAAGGGCCTTTTCTGACAACATGATGTTAGAAAATTGAGGTGTCAGGTGTCGGGTGTCAGTAATAAAAATGGTCAAATAACAAAACACAAATCCCAAACAAATCACAATGACCGAAATTCAAAATCCCAAAAGATTGGCGTTTGATCTTATTTGAGATTTGGAGTTTATTTGTAATTTGTTGCTTGTAATTTGATATTTCCGGTTCATCCGGGTTGGGTTTTACCTCAATGCCGCCTTAATTTCACGGGCCACTTTGCGCAAATTTGCGCTCCATTCTTCGGCCAGCGGATCGGCAAAAACGACCTGTCCACCGATCCCCCTGGCAATGACTTCAGCACTTTTGGCGGAAAATTGCGGCTGCACAAAAATGACGTTAATATCGTTTTGGTTGGCGTATTCTATCAATTGCTTAAGTTGAGCCGCTTTTGGATTTTTACCTTCGATTTCTACCGGGATCTGTTTCAACCCGTAGGTATCGGCAAAATATCCCCAGGCCGGGTGAAACACCATAAACTGCAGTCCTTGCTTGCCGCTGAAAATATTCCTGATTTCAGCGTCCAGCTTTGAAATCTCAGAAAGAAAGGCTTTGTAATTGGCCTCATAATCGGAACGATGGACCGGATCAACCTTTTGCAGCGCAACTAGAATTTTACGGGCCTGAAACCTCACCAACGGTGGTGATAACCAGATATGAGGATCAAGGATGCCGAGACCCCGTTGATTTTTATCTTGTCCACCCTCGTTTCGATGCTGCTGACCCGTTGTTTGATAATCTTCGTCCTGCCCGAAGTGATGGTGGTCCACCATGGGCGTTTTTTGGATACCATGGTCTGTTTGCACGACCATCATATTCGGGTTTGATGAAGCGATTTTCTTCAGCCAGACGTTTTCAAACGGTACGCCGATAGAAAAATAGATATGGGCCTTGGCGATGGCTGCCATCTGCCTCGGCTTTGGCTCATACGTAGCCGGACTGGCTCCGGGTTGAACCAACACCTGAATATCCACCAGGTTTTTGCCAATCTGTTGCACAAAATACTTTTGAGGGCTAATGCTGACAAATACCGCTGGCTTGCCAGCCGCAGATCCTGAAGCCAGCAACATCATTGCAGCGACAATCGGCACCCAGTTTATCTTGCGGGATAGGTTCATTGGAGACGGCTCTTATTTACGTAAATCCTGGCAAATGATTGAATATTTAAGTAACGAATCGATATAAAACCGATTATAAAAACGTCATCAACAATGTCATCAATAATTCGTCAATCGTCATTTGTCATGCCGGAGTTTCTTCTCCGATTAAACTGGCCGCGTTTTTGGCCGACGGCACCGCTTGTATGAAACTTCATTTCAAAAGTCGGAGTTGGTTCTATCCTTGGCCACTTTGCATTTTGTAGGTTGGGTTGAGCCTAATCCAGGCTTTGTTGGGTTTCGTTGCACTCAACCCAACCTACATTTTGCCGGTGTTATTGCGAATTGCGAAACCCAACAACGGCCGATTTTGGAACCGAGCTTCAAAAGTTTCTATTTCGATCATACCGGCCGTATTTTTTTTGCCGGCGGCTGGGCTGATCCGCCTGCGGCGGAACACCTATACTTTGCGTCACTAAATAAACAACGCTCTTACTGCCCCGCGGGGCCACTTTTTCCGAGCGCACTCTCGGAAAAAGCATAGGGCCTTAGTGGCTGGATTTTTACCGGAACCCTCACTTTTTAATGACTTGCATCCCTTCCTTGGTATCCTGGACCAGATACCCCAGTTCCTGGATCGTGTCGCGCAGCCGGTCGGAGGCCGCCCAATCTTTGGCATCCCGGGCAGCCTGGCGTTCTGCTACCAATAGTTTGATTTTTTCCGGGAATTCTTCCGGTTTGGTCACCTGATCGAGGCTGAGTCCCAGCACGCGGTCATAATCTAATACAGTGGCATGTTTATCGGCATCCGCGATGCTGCTTTTCAGCATTTCCTGAACAACGGCCATGGCCCTGGGGATGTTTAGATCATCATTTATCGCTTCCAGGAATTTGGTTTTATATGCGTCGATTACAGCCCCTATCTGCCCGCTGCTGTTTTGGGCCACCAGCCGCACCTGGTTCTGTAAATGCTGTAAACCGTTGCGGGAGGCCTGAATGCTCTCCTCGCTGTATTCCATGGGCTTGCGGTAGTGAGTTTGAAAGGCCGCAAAACGATAAGCCAACGGATTGATGTCTTTGTTCACAAAGGCATTGTGCAGGGTGAGAAAGTTATCTTCGCTTTTGGCCATTTTCTTGCCCCCGGCAATAATTAAAAAAGCGCCATGCATCCAGAAATTAAAAAATTTTTTGCCGGTGGCCGCCTCGGACTGGGCTATTTCATTGGTGTGGTGGACATCGATATGGTCGGTTCCGCCGCAATGAATATCGAGTAGTCCGTCTAAATACTTCATACTCATGGCGGAACATTCAATATGCCATCCAGGAAATCCGGTTCCCCAGGGAGATTCCCACTCCATCTGCCGCCGGACGCCCGCGGGTGAAAATTTCCAGAGCGCAAAATCGGTGGAGTTACGTTTTTCCGGATTTTTTTCCACCCGGGCGCCTTCCCGCAAAGACTCGATATCCTGGTGGGAAAGCCTGGTGTAATCCTTGAACCTGGATGTATCAAAATAAATTCCATCACCTGTCCGATAGGAATATCCTTTTTCTTCCAGGATCTTGATCAGCGCAATTTGATCGCCGATCGTATCGGTTGCTTTAACCCAGATATCCGGCTCGATGATATTCAGGCGCGCTATATCGCTTTTAAACGCCCGGGTATAAAATTCCGCAATTTCCCAGGCGGTTCGGCCCTCGCGCAGGGCGCCTTTTTCCATTTTATCTTCACCCATGTCCCGGTCGCCGGTTAAGTGGCCGACATCGGTAATATTCATTACATGCTTTACCTGAAAATCGTTGTACAGCAATACCCGCTTTAAAATATCTTCAAAAATATAAGTCCGCAGGTTACCGATGTGTGCAAAGTTGTAAACCGTTGGTCCGCAAGTATACAGGCCCACTTTACCCGGTTGGATGGGGCTAAACTCAGATTTTTTTCTGTCCAGCGAATTGTATAATTCTAGCCTCATTATGTTTTTATTCCTATGGCGTCATTGGTCATAATTTGGGATTTCAGATTGCCGATTTTGGATTTGTGGAATCGCTACGCTCTATCTTTTATAACAGATAGAATTCCTTAATTCCAAAATAGCGCCTAACTTGTAACACAACAAAAATGGACTTAAATAAGCTTGATGAAAATCATCAATTTTCGCCACCCCAGGCAGCGACTAAAGCTTCCCCTTTCTGAGTATCGCCACCAGCAGCCAGATACCCATCATGGCAGCCGCAAAAAAGAGAAGGATCCCGATAAGGGAAATTCCGTAAATAAGGGGCGGGGTCTCCGATATCACTATGAGCGCGGATCCAATAATCAGGGCCGCAATGAGGATGGAAAAAGAAATGCGGTTGGAGATCCGATCATGGGTGATCAGCATGGTTTCAAGACCCCGGTGCTCGATTCTAACACTGAGCTTTTGCCGTCGGATCATCTGGGTGATGTCGAGCAATTCTTTTGGAAATTGCCTTAGAAATCTCATCAATCTGGCGGACAGATCGAAAACATCCTCCACAATACGCTCGGTCGTGTATCTTTCCAGTTTGACCTTGGCAATGAAGGGTGTTGCCCGCGCAATCATGTCAAAGTCCGGATCCAGCATGCGACCCACACCTTCGACCGTACCCAGTGCTTTCATCATCAGAAAAAGATCCGGCGGAATGCGCAGCTGAAAATCGCCGGCTACCTCAAGTAATTGCTGAAGCAGTTTGCCGAGCTCGATCTCCTTCAGCGGTTTGTAAAGGTGACGTCCCATGAAATCCGCAACCTCTCGTTCGAGCAACCGTCTGTCGGGCTCTTGATCCCAGTAGGTTAATTTGAGCAGCACCTCGGAGGCTGCAATTTCATTCTGGTGGACAATGCTGTCGAGTAAATCGACAAAATCATTCCGCGTCTGCCGATCCACCACACCGACCATACCAAAATCAATCAGGCAGATGACATTGTTCGGCAGCGCAAAAATATTGCCCGGATGCGGGTCGGCATGAAAAAAACCGTGTTCGAAGACCTGTTTGAGTACCAGATCCGCTCCGCGAGCTGTGATCACCGTTCTATCAAGCCCTGCGGATTTCAGCCCGTCGACATCTGATATTTTTATGCCTTCGACAAACTCGGCGGTCAGGACACGTGAACTCGTGACCTCCCGATAAACCTTGGGTATGTAGACATTGGGATCATCCAGGAATTGGCGGGCACAACGCTCCATGTTGGTGGCTTCAATTTTGTAATCGATCTCTTTTTCCAGCGTACGCGCAAATTCGTCTACGATTTTTACCGGCCGATGGAGGGCCAGCTCCTCGATATGATGTTCCGCCAAGGTCGCCAGATGCAGCATGATTTCAAGGTCAACCTCGATGATTTTACGAATACCGGGTCGCTGAAATTTAACGGCGACTGACTCACCGTCTTTCAAAATCGCCCGGTGAACCTGGCCGATGGAGGCGGAAGCCTGAGGCGTCTCCTCGAGGCTGTCAAAAAGCTCTTCCGGCGGCCGGCCGAACTCAGATTTTACAACTTTACAGACTTCTTTGAACGGAAATGCCGGTACGTCATCCTGCAGCTTTGAAAGCTCCTGAATAAAATCCATGGGGATAAGATCGGGCCGGGTGGAAAGTATCTGTCCGAGCTTTATATAGGTGGGTCCAAGCTCTTCAAAGGCCATTCTGAGCCGCTGGGGCCGGGTCAGGGGTTCGACCCGCGCCCCACGGTTCCTGGATATCATTTGAAGACCGACTTCAATATACTGATCGATCTTCAGCAATTCCAGTAAATCCCCAAAACCATATTTAAATAATACGGCCAGAATCTGGCGATAGCGATTGAGATGCCGATAGGTTCGACCAATGACACCGATTTTTCTTATACTCAGCATAAGTTACGATTTCTCTTTTACGCTGCTGATCATCTTTTTCAATTCGCGGACTTCTTTCTTGACGGCCTTTAGTTCATCACTTGTGACCACATTGGCTTTTTTTAGAATATCCTTGACGGTCTTTTCCACCCGGGTTTCTAGCATTTTCTGGGTTTCTTCATACCGCTTTTGCAACTCTTTAACAAACTTGTTCCCATCTTTTTCGGTCATTTTACCTTTATCAACCAGCTCCTTGGCAAGGTCTTCGACTTCATCCCAGGTTTTCAACGCTAGACCGACACCGGCCAGCAAAGTCTTTTTAAGCAAGTCAGGCATTTCATTCTCCTTTCTTGGTTAGGCTCTTTTCGAGTTTTATTTAAGTTTACCGATGAGAGCGCTGGCAATCGTATTTTTCTGAATTTCTTTGGTGCCTTCGTAAATTTCGGTGATCTTGGCATCGCGATAAAACCGCTCGACTTCATATTCGGTCATGTATCCGTATCCGCCCAGAAGCTGGATGGCCTCGTCGGCCACTTCAACTGCCGTGCGAGCGGCATACATTTTGGCCATAGAGGTTAGTTTTGGATCGATGCGGCCCTGGTCATAATTCCAGGCGGCCTTGTAGGTGATCAGACGGGCCAGTTCAATCTTGGTGGCCATTTCGGCGAGTTTGTGCTGGGTGACCTGGAACTGGGCGATCTTACGGCCGAACTGCTCTCGTTCCTTGACGTAGGCCAGGGCGCGATTAAATGCGCCCTGGGCCGTTCCCAAGGCCTGGGCGGCCACCAGAATCCGGCTTTCGTCAAAAAATTCGAGTACGTGATAAAATCCCTTACCCTCTTTGCCGATCAAATTGGCGGCCGGCACGCGCACATCTTTATAATTGACCTCGGCGGTGGCCATCATATGAATCCCCATTTTTTCACCCAGATCAGCGGTCGTGAGACCTTCGCGATCGGCCTCCACCAGGATCAGACTGATGCCTCTGTAAGACGGCTGAACTTCGCTGTCCGTCTGGCACATGGTACAGTAAAAACCGGCCATCCCGCCATTGGTGATAAACGTCTTCGTACCATTAATGACCCATTCACCCCCTTCTCTGACGGCCGTGGTGTCCAACGAGGTGATGTCCGAGCCATGGTCCGGTTCGGTAAATGCTCCGGACGAAAGCATTTTACCCTCGGCAACCGCGGGTAGAAATTTTTGTTTTAACTCCTCGCTGCCAAAACGCAAAACACATTCAGAGGCAAAACTGGAAAGGGCGACGGCGCTGCCGATGGAGGAGTCCTGGGCGCAAAAAGCATCGGCAATAATGATGTTTTCCAGAACACCCAGCCCCTGGCCGGAGTATTCTTCCGGGTAATGGATGCCGATAAATCCGAGGTCCGCGGCTTTTTGCCAGATTTTCGTCGGAAACTCATGCGTTCTGTCCAGTTCAAGGGCAAGATCCTTGTCAAATTCGCCTTTGGCAAATTCCTTTGCAGCTTTCAGAATTTCTTTTTGCGATTTAGTGAGTTCAAAATCCATTTTTTTCCTCCAAAATTTATTGTATAATGCCGACAATTTTATGTTGGGATTAACATATGACTTGGACCTTTGCAAGGGATTTGCAGACCCAAACTCAAATCCCTGTTTGTTTTAGGCGCGTTCAGGTCGGCAATCAAAAGGAACTTGACTGTCAATTCTAGAATTTTCGAGACCGGAATAAATGTGGACTGGACAGGCGGGATCTGAATTAGTATATTGAATATTCAATCGATACAAGAGAGTGAAAATATCCTGAAACCTCAATTATCTGGCAACATGTTGTCAGATAACACCCGATAAGGGCATAATTGAAAGGAAAAAGACAACAATGCCATACACAATCGCTCTAGCCGGCAAGGGTGGCAGCGGGAAAACCACCATGTCCGGTCTGCTTATCAAATACCTGGTAAAGGAAAACAAAACACCGATTCTGGCAGTTGATGCCGATTGCAATGCGAATTTAAATGAAGTCCTCGGCCTTGAAATCAAAGACACCCTTGGCAATGCCCGCGAAGAAATGAAAAAAGGTGTCGTCCCCGGCGGCATGACCAAAGACATATTTATGGAAATGAAGCTGGAAGAGTCCTTGGTGGAAGCAGCGGGATTCGACCTGGTTGTTATGGGGCAGCCCGAGGGGGCCGGTTGCTATTGTGCCGCCAATACCTTGCTGGCAGGGTTTATGGATCGGCTGGCCGGCAATTATCCATTTATCGTCATGGACAACGAGGCCGGCATGGAACATATCAGCCGCTTGACCACGAAAAATGTGGATATTCTTTTGATCGTTTCAGATTCTTCCCGGCGGGGACTTCAGGCTGCTATAAGGATTGAGGATCTCGCCAGACGGTTAAACATTGGTGTCGGTAAAAGCTATGCGGTGATCAATCAGATCAAAGAAGCACCCTCCGACCAGGCCTTGGAGATGATCAAAGCGAGCGGGCTTGAACTGGCCGGAACGGTACCCGAAGACCGGACCATATATGAATTCGACTTTAACGGACGTCCAACTATCGAAATGCCGGAAGACTGCCCCTCTGTTCAGGCCGCCTTTAAAATCTTTGATAAGATCGTGGCCTAGCCCGGACAAGGGAAAAAAGCCGGGAGCAGAGGGCGCAGAGCAAAAGGGCATAAATTTTGGATTTTAGAATTGGGATTTTGGATTTAAGGTCCGCCTCTCTCCGAACTGTAAGGCCTACGAGTCGGAAGCCGGCGGATAAATTTAATAAATAAGGATAGAGCGGAGCGATACAACAAATTCGAAATCTGCAATCCCTCCGGGGCGTAGGCCGCTATGGCCCCTCCGGGCCGGAGGCCAAAATCTAAAATTCTCCCTATATGGAATAAAAATGGGATAAAAGTTAAGAGCCATCCAATGGGCGGTTTTCAACACTTCAGACAACCAATTTTATAAACTACGGGTTGCGACATCATGAATAAAACAGGCTTTTTATATGATGAAAGGTATCAGTTGCATAAGACCGGCCACTATCATCCGGAGGTTCCGGACAGGCTTGCCTGTATCTATCGGGGCGTTAAGGAAGCCGGGCTGCTTCCCGGGCTCGTTTTGATGAAGGGCCGCCCGGCGGAAATAAAATGGATCGAATTGGTCCATGACGGATCCTATGTCCGGCGGTTTGAAGCGGCCTGCCGTGCCGGCAAGAATATTTTTGACAGTCCGGACAACCAAATGTGTTGTGACACTTATGCAATCTCATTGCTCGCTGTCGGCGGTATTCTGGATGCGGTCGGTCGCGTAATGGAAGGCGAACTGGACAACGCTTTCTGTGCGGTCAGACCTCCGGGGCATCATGCCGAAGTGAGCAATGCCATGGGATTCTGTTACTTCAACAACGTGGCCATCGCCGCCCGTTACCTGCAAAACCAGTGGGGCATACAGCATGTGGGCATTGTTGATTTCGATGTTCATCACGGCAACGGGACCCAGCACATCTTCGAAAATGACCCGACGGTTTTCTATTATTCTATCCACGAACATCCCTCTTTTGCTTACCCCGGCACCGGTCGTGAGTTTGAAAACGGAAAAGATTGCGGGCATGGTTACACCAAAAATTCGCCGGTATTGCCGGGCCGGGGGGACGATGAGTATAAACGCCTGATCCAAAAAGACCTGGTTCCGGCTTTTGACGAATTCAAACCGGAAGTCATTTTGGTCTCTGCCGGCTTTGATGCCCACATAGACGATGAAATGGCCGATATGCAATTATCCACCGAAGGGTTTTCCTGGATTATGCAAAAGATCGTTGAATTGGGCAAACTCTATTCAAAGGGCAGGGTCATATCCATACTGGAAGGGGGCTACTCGTTAGAACGGCTTCCGGAATTGGCCAGGAACCACGTCGAGATCCTGCTAAATGCGTAATCCCGATTAAATTGACAACTAGTTGGATCCTTAAAATTTATTTCTTTGCTTCAATTTTCAATACCCCCGATAAATCGGGATTGACGCTTCACGGCAACCGGCTTGTCCGGGATAGGAGGAAAATATGTTCGTCTCCAGATCCATGACTCGCGAGGTCATCACGATAGATCAAGAAGCAACTATTTTTGATGCCCAGGAACTGTTGGCGGAAAACAAGATTCGCCATCTTCCGATTATCGACCAAGAGCGACGACTCATCGGCATTATCACGGACCGGGATATCAGGAGTGCTCTGCCTTACAATTCTCTTATTGAGCACTGCAGCGAAGAGGAAAAGGAAAGAGTCGCCAAATTTAAAGTCAAAGATATTATGACGAAAGATCCCATATCGATTTCTCCGACCTATACGATTCAGGATGCATTGCTGCTGATTCAAAATTCAAATGTCGGTGCACTGCCGGTGGTCGATGACGACCATAAACTTAAGGGAATTATATCGGTTCGCGATCTACTGAGGGCTTTCATCAATGTACTGGGAATCGGGGAGCCCGGTACACTTCTGTGTATTCTGGTGGAAGAAAAAATCGGTCAGCTGAAAAAAATCGTGGATGCCATCACCGAAGAAAACATTTCCTTTGGCAGTGTTCTAGTTGCCAGGTATTGGGATGAGAATAAACGTGCCGTCTTTACCTACCTCTTGACCCAGAACGTCGCCCACTTGAAGAAAAAGCTGAAGAACCTGGGATTTAACCTGCTGGACCCCATGGAATGGTATCTTGACCAGTTGCCAAAAAACGAACCGCATCCGGAGGCAACCGATTAATCCGGCAAAGATCAGCGCCGGCCCCGGTCGGGATCTGTTTATTTACTACCTCAAGGGGCGTCTGAAGGCTGTGAGCGGGATGTTTCAAAATAACTTTATCGGCACCTGGGAAGAAGAAGATGATTCCTTTATATTTTTTTCCAGCCCGGCTTCGCGGCAAATTGAAAACCTTTTGAATCACCAGCACCAATTGAGTTATGTGGACAGCTATGAGATGTCTTACGATCAATGGCTGGGAGAAGTTTTCAGCACCTTTGAGCACGGAAACTTCCGCATAACGCCTGCCTGGGAGACCGGCGAGGGCGGGACCGGAGACGGTAAAATAGGAATCTCGCTGGATCCCGGTTTGGTCTTCGGCACGGGAACCCATCCGACTACCCGTGATTGTCTCGAAGCCCTTGAAGCCGCAGCCTGTTCAAAGGCATTCAATACGGTGCTGGACCTTGGAACCGGAACAGGCCTGCTGTCCCTGGCCGCCGCCCGGCTGGGAAGTAAACATGTGGTTGCGGTTGATCTGAATTTTCTGGCGGCAAGCACCGCTGCAAGAAATGTGCAACTGAACCAACTGGCAGATCGGGTGGTGATTGTACAGGCCAGAGCTGAAGACCTTATCGCTTATCCGGCGGATCTTGTGATTGCCAACATCCATTATGATGTCATGCGGCATTTGATTAACGCCAAGGGGTTTCTTGATAAAAAAAGATTCATCCTCTCAGGTCTCCTGCGCACTGAAGCAAAAGATATTGCCGATCGCCTTGCGCGGCAGCCAGTCAAAATTATAACGCAGTGGGCCCGTGACGGCATCTGGCATACGTTTTATGGGCAGATGGAGCAAGATGGGTCTTATGATTTTCAGTAACCCATGAGTTTTGCAAAAATCCGTGGCGAACGACTACTAAATTCCAAATTTCAAGTACCAAATAACAAACAAATCCCAAATTCAAATATTCAATGACCAAAACATTACTATTAAGAATTTAAGTCATCATCACAGTCAGGTTTGGATTTTTGTTTTAAACATTTCGTAAACTAATGAGCCGCATGCGGATTAGCCGTCCGCGGTGGATCAAAGGATAAACATGATAATAAAGATCTGGGGCTCCAGAGGATCCATACCGGTATCAGGCAAAGAATATTTAAAATTCGGCGGAGACACAACCTGTTTGGAAATCCGGACAAAAAGCGGAGACATTATTATTGTTGACGCCGGCACCGGTATTCGAAGACTGGGCAACGAACTGGCAGAGGAAAAATGCCGCGATCTCAATTTTATCTTTACCCATGCCCATTGGGACCATTTGATGGGTTTTCCATTTTTCAAGCCACTGTATTTAAAAAGCACCCGCATCGTATTGCACCGCTGCCCCTATCACAGCAAATTTGTGGAAACGATCCTGTCCAAACTCATGGCGCCGCCCAACTTCCCGGTCAAGTATGCCGATATCACGGCGCAACTATCTTATCCGGATGCATGCCCGTTGGAGTTTGGAATCGGCTCGGTCAGCGTAGTGCCCATTGCGCTCAGTCATCCAAACGGCGGCAGCGGATATAAATTCATTGAAGACGGAAAATGCTTCGTATTTTTAACCGACAATGAACTGGGCTATATTCATCCCGGAGGGCTTGATTTCGGTGATTATCTGGAGTTTACCCATGGAGCGGATCTCCTGATCCACGATGCAGAATACACACCGCAGGAATATAAAACCTTCATCGATTGGGGGCATTCCGTGTATACCGATGCGTTGGATCTGGCCCAAAAAGCCGGCGTGAAAAAACTGGGCCTGTTTCATTTAAACCAGGAACGGACCGACCGGCAAATGGATAAAATTGTCAAAGATTGCCGGGACCGGATTGCTGCCAAAGGATCTAATCTCGCGTGCCTGGGGGTTGCGAGTGACATGGTGTTTGAATTATAAAAAAGGTTTCAGGTGCCAGGTTTCGGGTGTCAGGAATTGAAAGTAGCAGTACTGAATTGTTGCAGGTTAGGGCAGATGACAGACATTGAAGTGCGGAAGTGATAGGAAATAACTCTGTTTACCTCCATCTGACCGCTGTTCTCTGTCCTCTGCTACAGGTTGCGAGTAGCAGATTCGTTAAGACAGTGCTGTGGTACGGTGTGATTTGGAGGAGAAACCATGGATGATTTAATCAGGCGGGCGGCGGAAGATTTGGCTGCCGCCGGAAATGTGGCGGCATTAACAGGCGCGGGTATTTCCATTGAAAGCGGAATTCCGCCTTTCCGGGGAAAAGGGGGGCTCTGGGAACGATTTGATCCCATGGAATTCGCCCATATCGATGCGCTCATGCGGGATCCTGCCAAAGTCTGGGAAGTCCTTGTCAGGGAAATGAAAGAGATTGTGGATCGGGCCAAACCGAATGACGGCCACAGGGGGCTGGCCAAACTGGAAGCACGAGACAAATTAAAGACGATTATCACTCAAAATATCGACGGACTCCACCAGGCGGCCGGCAATACCGATGTGATCGAATATCACGGCACGTTTGCCTGGCAGCGATGCATGGACTGTGACCAAAAATATGAAACCCGTAAAGTGGATATCTCCGAGATTCCGCCGCGTTGTGAATGCGGTGGAATTCTGCGGCCGGATGCCGTCTTTTTTGGTGAAATGATCCCGGCCGAAGCCATGTCGCGCTCGAGTCAGGCGGCCGTCGATTGTGATCTGATGCTGGTGGTCGGCACCTCCGCTGTGGTTCAGCCGGCGGCCATGATTCCGGTCATCGCCAAAGATAACGGCGCTAAAATCGTCGAGATCAACCCGGAAAGAACCCCGTTAACCGATGACATCAGCGACTACCTGATCATGGGCGAGGCGGGCGAGGTGATGAATCGGATTGTGGCAGCGATGGAGAAGATATAAGCCACGAATTTCGCAGATTTCATAGATTACTCTAATTCTATTTTGTTATTTTTAGAAAGTGATCCCAATTTTATCACTCAGAAATTTTGGATTTTGGATTTTAAATTTGGGATCTAAGGTTCGCCTTCAGCGGATCAATTTAATAAAAAATGATAGAGCAAAGCGATACAACAAATCTGCAATCCCTCCGGGCCGGAGGCCAAAACCCAAAATTGCCTAAAATTACTAAATCCCCCTGGGTTCGCACGGTCAGGCTTGCAAAACCAACGCTACAGGACAACACTGCAGACACCGACCGTCTGATTTCAGCTTTAAAATCCGACCTTCAAACCGATGCCGTTCAGCTTGACCTTGATCTGCTAAAAAAGCTGCCGGATCTCTTGCGGAAATGGGGATATAGCGTTCGCTGCCTTCTTTTTAAAGACCGTCACCGCTGGTTGGTGACCGGCATTACCGGAGTCGATGATCCCCGGCCGTTTAGCGGTCTCGCAGTCGACCTGGGCACTACCAAAGTTGTGTTGAGACTTTTGGACCTGTCCGATGGCCGCACCTTGGGCGAGGCCGGGTTTGACAATCCCCAACTGGCTGTCGGGCCGGATATTCTGGTGCGCATTCATTTTGCAGAGACTTATGCGGGGTTGGAGCGGCTTAATGAGCTTATCATTGCCGGACTGAATCAAACAGTTCAGGATTTGTGCCGGTCATATCGGCTTGAACCACAGGACATCTATACAATCACTGTGGCCGGAAACACGACCATGACCCATTTGCTTATGGGGCTTGATCCCCGCTGGATCATTCGGGAGCCTTATATACCGGTGATCAACACACCCGAAATTTTAAAAGCCGCAGAACTCGGTATTCGGGTGAACGCCGGAGCCCGGGTATTCATCTTCCCGAATGTCGGCAGTTATTTCGGTGGAGACCTGATTGCCGGCATTTTCTTTGCGGGTCTTCACAAGCTGCCGGATACGGCTATATTGGTTGATGTGGGAACAAACGCCGAGGTTGTCCTGGGTAATGAAAACTGGCTGATGGCCTGCGCCGGCGCCGCCGGCCCGGCCCTGGAAGGCGGGATGACGAAAATGGGCATGGTGGCGGGACCGGGTGTGGTGGATCGGATTGCAATCGATCCGGATACGCACGAGTTCGACCTGCATACCATTGAGGGGGATCCGCCGAAAGGTATCTGCGGCTCCGGTATCATCGATCTGGCCGCCGCGCTTTTTCGGTCGGAGATGATCGACATTCGCGGGAAATTTGTTCCGGCTGCCTGCGGCCAACATCTCAAACAAATTGACGGACTGGCCCACCTGGTGGTGGTGCCGGTCGAAAAGTCAGCGACCGGATCGGATCTGACGATCAGCCAGGCAGACCTTGACAGCCTCATTCGATCCAAAGCCGCCATGTACACGATTTTGGAGACGATCACAACTTCAGTGGGGATAACGCTGAAGGATTTACGCTCATTTTTTGTCGGTGGAACCTTCGGCTCCTTCATCGATCCCCACGCGGCCATTGCCATCGGCATGCTGCCGGACCTGCCCCTGGACAGCTACAAATCGCTGGGAAACAGCTCCCTGGGCGGAGCAGCCCTGGCGCTCACATCGGTTGATTTTTTGAAAGAAATCGACGGCATCCGCGACCGCATCACCTACCTGGAGTTAAACGTCAACCAGGAATTCATGAACCGCTTCAGTGCCGCAAAGTTTTTGCCTCACACGGATGCAACCTTGTTCCCCTCAGTTAACCCCAGTTACTAATCAAATCATCATAATCATTTATTTTTTACAAAATATTTTAAAACCTGCTGCTGCCAGGCTTCACTGTAGCCGTCGGCCTCGGCAATGCCGTTTTTTTTGGCGTGTGGGCAAAATTGATGCGCACGAAATCCCGGAATCGCTTTTCGACCAGCCTGCGGATTGGCTCCGACAGCTGATAGTACATGACGTCGTCGATATCGCTGAAATCAAAAAAGATCGCCAGGTGATTGACGATGCTGTTCAGGGTGTTGACCGAGCTTTTCTTCGAGAGCTCGGGGCCGCCGCTCGCCGAGTTCCTGGCCCGTTTCCCGGAGGGTGTATACGAGTTCGAGACCATAATACTTGATGGTATTGAGCAGGACGGCGAGACGAGGTTCACCCACGTTATTCCGTCCAAAGAGGCTAAAGTCACTTGATTAACGGGTTGCGCACGCTGATACCGGAAAAACGTGAAAAATCCCTGTCGGCGGTCCATAGCTCTTTAACCTCGTGCAGATGACACAAGGCGGCTATCCGGGCGTCATGAATCTGCCCGCCGACAATACGTCCGGCTTCGATAATAGTAAGAAATTGCGTCCAGTACCCTTCCGTTTCTTTCAGCAACATTAGACTGGGGGATTCCAACCAGGATTCTACCTGGTCAATGGCCGCAGCCAATGGGGTCGGAGGAGAGTATATCCTGGGGTGGGTGACAATGGCTAAAAACTCATGGACGCATGGCCACGGAATCGCCCATAGTGCGCGCCCCTCGGCCAACTCAACAATCGAAGCATAGGCGCTGTCGTGCCAAGGTGAATCTTCCCGGTGGGCGTAGACCAATATGTTGGTGTCGACAGCGATCATCCGCCGCGCCCCCCATAGGACAGGTCACGAATTTTCTCCCAGGAAGCACCAGCGACATCCGATTGAAGACCATTGCCTTTGAAGGTAGCCTTTCGCAGCCGAAACTTATCTTTGAGTTTCCGGCTTTCAATTGTCAGGCGCAATCCTTCTTCAATCAGGGCCTTGATGGTGGTCTGATCCTGGTTTGCAATCTTACGGGCCTCTTTCAACAGAGTATCGGGTATATGTACGGTTGTTTTCATATGGCTATATGTATAGTTAAATATGGTTGAATGTCAACTAATTTTCTTTTTCGCCAGCAAAAATAGTTGAATATATCTGGGTTCGAGATCTTCAACATTCACATTGCCCAATTCGTTTTCGATCTCTTCAAAAAGATTTTCCAGGGTTTCGCCGAGCCGTTCGCTTATCTCAAAATCCCTGAGACCGGTATTTGCTGCCAGCCATTCTAAAAATTGGTTTTTCATCACCGCAGGGACTTTTCGTTGTTTGGCAGCACCGGAATCCGGCTGCCCGGGCAGCAGAGTCTCCAAAAAGGGTTTGAATTTTATCGGGTCGAGCGGCTTTAGCTTTTTCACCGGCAGTTTGAGACAGTGACCGGCCCACAGGGTGAGGATCAAGTTTTTGTAGGTCAGAAATCCATAAGATGAAGGTCGATCAAGCTCGATGGGCATTAAAGACAGCAGGTCATCAACGGCTTTTACCTGATTGAACATGTCTTCCATGGCCTCGATATCTTCCAGGGAACTAAATTCGCGGTAAAGAACCCCGGTTTTGTAGTTATCATAAAAAAGAGGTTTTTTGAGCAGCAGCCCGCCCAGCACTCCCAGCCATTGCTCGCCCCAGAAGGTCAGACGCAATTCGTTGCGGGCAAACCAGCATTGGGAAAGCCATTTCTCGGCCCGCCATTTCAAGTTCAAGGCGCCGCCGAAACCCACTTTGAAAATTTGTGAGAGGGGGTGTCTGGTAATCAAGGCTGCAGATTTACGAGGGTCAATCCGTGCTTTACCCGCGGCCAACCGTTCCAGGCCGATGCTGATGTAGCCGCAGGTTTTCTTGACGATGCCACGCAGTTCTTCCCGTTCGCGAATCGTTTTATGATCGGCAACAATGATCTGGTTGCACAAATTGGCAAACTCCGCTTGAATTTGGTTCAGAACGTCCCGGGGTTCAATGGCAGTCAGGGCACGGGCGAAGTGATTGTCTTCTTTCAGCATCCGGATGGGGTATTGGGACACCGGCAACAGTGATGGCCCGTCGGCGGCGCGCGAAATAAACTTGGCGCTCTGTTTTGCGAGATCCTGGGGTTTGATCGGCTGATAAATGCCGATGGCCTCGTCAAAGGGCAGAAACCCCTTTTCAGCCAGACGCACATTGCGCCGGTGATAACAGTCTTCTTCGGTTTCAGCAGGGATTACGTGAGTGGCTTCAAGCAGGACACTCTGATGCAGTTGGTGGTCATGGTCCGCCAGATGCCTGGAAAGCTTCGAAATAAATCTTTTACGTTGCGCCTCGGTAAAATTGTCCTGATCGCTTGCAGCCGGCCGTTCTAGGATTCGGATATAATAAATATCGTCCAGGGTGAAAAAACCTTCCCCGAAATCGGAGGGATCCTGATCGTGATCCCGCACCCTGACTTCAATGCTTTTAAACAGGTAAAATTCTACCAATTCTAATTTTTCTTCCAGAAACCAGCGAATAAAACGTTTAGGGTCGGCTTCAAGCAATAGGCTTAGCCAGCGCGATATGGATTCAAGGTCGATTTGATCTTTGCGCCAGACCTCCAAATCGACGATATGTTCCCACTGCCGGTTCGATGCCAGGGCCAGCAGGGGCAGTGAATCTCCAACTCCGATGTCATGGATCAAAAAATAAAAATCCTGTTCGGGAAACGAATGCACCAGGGCGGCCGGCTGGGGATCTTCCAATATTCTGTCGATTGCCTTTTTTGGCGGTAACGCCAGGATTTGCAGCCGTTTCTCCCGCAGGTTTTCTAAGCGCTCCAAGGTCTTTTTATCTGCTTTGTCGTCGGTCATAGAAATCTTGAATATTGTATTAAAAAGTATTCATCCGACAGATAAACCGATCACAATCTGTGTTCATCCGTGCAAATCCGTGTCCAAAAAATCAAATAGGTTCGGGCTCAACCCCGGTTTTTGAATTCCAGGGAGCAAATTTCAGCAAAAGCAACATTCCGGGGATGGCCACCAGGGTACAGACGATAAAAAAGCTTTCCCAGCCGATGTTCTTGGCCATAAACCCGGTCACCGCCGAGGCGAAGGTTCGGGGAACCCCTATGAGGCTGGTCAATAAAGCGTACTGGGTAGCGGTAAATTTTTTATTGGTTATGCTGGCCATAAAGGCAACAAACGCTGCGGTTCCCATACCGCTGCTTAAATTTTCAAATGCAATCACGCCGGACAAAGCCGGTATGCTATAACCGATTCGTGCCAGAATGGCAAAGCAGGCCGTTGAACCAGCCTGTAGAATTCCGAAAATCCAAAGGCTGCGGTTTATTCCCAGCCGCAGCAGGATAACACCACCCAAAAAGGCACCGGCCAGAGTGGCTCCGGTACCGAATACTTTTACGACGGCACCGATATCTGTTTTGGAAAATCCGAGGTCTAGATAGAAGGGTGTCGTAATGGCTCCGGCCATGGTATCGCCGACTTTATAGAGCAGAATGAAGACCAGGATCCAG
>Ga0316192_10001012_pt1 | contig 20635 bp, 17 predicted proteins | sample MerIslwburrow_MG_FD_204931 | JGI IMG/M metagenome (GOLD analysis project Ga0316192, IMG submission 204931) | Coastal sediment microbial communities from Maine, United States - Merrow Island worm burrow | ecosystem: Environmental > Aquatic > Marine > Coastal > Sediment | place: USA: Maine...
ATCAGTAGGATACCAATACAACCAACACCTTGATCACCATCCGGACGGCAGAAGTGTAAAGAATACTGACAAAAGCAGACGGGGTGTTAAGCTAAGATTGTATCAACTGAGGCCACGTTAAGGGTCTGCTCCAAGCTTTCGAAGCCGCTTTTGGAGCATACGCGACCCCGGTTTGGCTTTCAGCCCCTCACCGAGCACTCTGCGCGCATCATCGGGCTGCTTGAGTTCGATATAGAGATCAGACAGTTTTGCATAGGCCGGCGCATATTTTGGTTTTGCCCGGATTACCAACTGAAAGTGCTTGATGGCCTCGGCAGGCTGCCCAACCGCCCCCAAAGCCCACCCCCAACGACTGTGCAGTTCAGGATAGAGAGCACACCTTGCGGGACAATGATTAGACACGTATTGCATCTCACCCAGAACGGTTCTTAACCAACGCTGTCGCTCCTGCTGGTTAACGGTGCTTCTCGCTTTTTGCTCAGCAAATATTGCGCTGCAATAATGGTGGGCGTGAATAAAGGCATCTCCCAGGGTGCTCTTCCATCTCTTGAATTCGGCGCTATTGATACCTTTGACCCTGTCCTTACAGTATGGCGGTAGCGTTTGCGTATTCTGCCTCCAGTCCAAACTGGCTGCCATCAAGCTATGCCATGGAATAGAAATCCCAATCACAAAGAACAAGATTATGCGCATCATAGCCCCCCCTATTACCCCTGTCGGAAGTTTTACCTTTATCAGCCCCTCGATGATGGCAACATCGCACTGTGACTGCAGCAATTTTTTACATAATCGCATTATCTATAACACGCGTCTATTACTGCAGATCAGCTGACCACAGCCGCCAGTATCGCCCCGGTTTCAGAATTCGGAACAACGCAATATGGCGATATTTCCGTTTACACTCAAAAGCCTGTCAAGTAGTATGCAGTGTATAAGGATAATAAAAATGCAGGACATAAACCCCCTTGCGATCAAGGAGTTACATACTCATAATTAATTAAAAACGGCTGAATGGTCGGCAGCGGGACATGTTGAAAATAGCAAGAAACCTTTATGAATACCGCGAGTTAGTGGCAGAACTGACGCGGAAAGATATCACCGTGCGTTACAAGCAGGCTTATCTGGGGATCGCCTGGGCGGTAATGAGGCCTCTGGCACTCATGCTCATCTTTACCCTTGTAAAGAGTTTTGTCGGCATTGACAGTGGAACTATTCCCTATCCCATCCTGACTTTTGCAGCCCTCATGCCGTGGGTCTTTTTCCAGGATGCCACTGCAGAGGGAATTGAAAGCGTGGTCAAAAATTCCGCTCTGGTACGAAAAATCTACTTTCCGCGAGAGATCTTTCCGCTGACGGCCGTCACCACCAAGCTGGTCGAATTCGGTATCAGTGCCTTCATCCTTGCCGGGCTCATGGTCTGGTACCAGATGATGCCGACGGCACACATCCTGTGGGTGCCGGTGATCATCCTGTACACGCTGCTGGTGTCCCTGACCATTGCGCTCATGGGCGCAGCGATCAATGTCAGCTACCGCGACGTGGGCGCCGCCCTGCCGATCCTGCTGTCGCTGCTGATGTACGCTTCCCCGGTGATCTACCCGCTGCAGCTGGTGCGCGACAAGCTGCTGGTGCAACAGGCGGCTGGTGAGTGGTCCGACCTGCTGTATACCATCTACACCCTCAACCCGCTGGCCGGCATCATCGACAGTTTCCAGAACGTGGTGCTGCGCGGCCTGCCGCCGGACTTTTCCAGCATGCTGCCGGGCATGGTACTGACGGCCATTCTCCTGCCGCTGAGTTACAGATACTTCAAATGGGAAGAAGCCTATTTTGCCGACGTCATATAATCACCAATGACAACGCACGTACCTGAGCAAAAACAATAACCGCCATGCCCATCATCCAACTCAATCATGTCTCCAAGGACTACCGCCTGGGTACTCTCACCAGCCTGAAGGACTCCGTGCGCAACACGGTGCGCCGCCTGCGCGGCCAGCCGGTGAAGAAACGGGCGCCTTTCAGGGCGCTGGACGACATGGATTTCAGCATCGAGCAGGGCGAGGTCGTCGGTATCATCGGCAATAACGGCGCCGGCAAGAGCACCCTGCTGAAACTGCTGGCGAAGGTCACCACGCCCACCGCCGGCCGCGTCGCCGTGAACGGCAAGGTGGCGCCCCTGATCGAGGTCGGCGCCGGGCTGGTGCCCGACCTCACGGGACGGGAGAACGTCTTCCTGAACGCCACCATCCTCGGTATCACGCGCGCAGACATCGCCGCCAGGTTCGACGAGATCGTCGCCTTCTCGGAACTGGAATCCTTCATCGACACCCCGATCAAGCGTTACAGCTCGGGTATGAAGATACGCCTGGCCTTCGCCATCGCCACCAGCGTGGAAGCCGAGATTCTCATCATCGACGAAGTGCTGGCGGTCGGCGATCTCGCCTTCCAGCGCAAGTGTTTCGAACGCATGGAGGACCTGATCAAGGGCCGCGGCAATACCGTGCTCATCGTCAGTCACAACATCCGCCAGATCGAACGCATGTGCTCGCGGGTACTGCTGCTGGAGCGGGGCCAGGTCGTCGCCGACGGCCTGCCGCTGGAAGTCGCCGACCTGTTCTACCGGCGCAGTAACGAAAAGATCAGCGCTGAACACAAGAAGAGCCTGGAGGGCAAGGTACACAAGTACTCCTCGGGCGAGATCGAACTGGTCTCGGTCGACCTGCTCGACGAGCAGGGAGAGGCCACCGACTCCATCCCCTCCGGCGGCACGCTGCGGGTGCGGGTGAGATTCCAGGTGAACAAGCCGCTGCAAAAACCGGAAATCGTCGTCGGCACGCACACGACCGATTTCTTCTACCTCAGTGCCTCGTCGACCGCGCTGATCGAGGACCGGCCCGATCTCGACGTCGGCGTCCACGAAGTGGAATACATCGTGCCGTCGTTCCCGCTGGTCGCGGGAACCTACTGCGTGCGCTTCGCGGTGTTCGACCAGCACCAGCGCAAGGTCTTCACTGGCGAGACGTTGAAGATCTTCACCGTGCTGCCGACCTCGCTGGAGATCCTGGACGCGCCGATGCGACGGCTGTACCTGCCGACCCGTTGGCGCATCAACGGCGTGGCGCACAACAGCCCGATGCCGGTCCCGGCACAGGCCGCCACCACCTGATCCCGACCCGCGCGATACACGAAACATGACTGTGGACAGAACGCCATGACATTCGAAAAAGAAAAAGGCCGATCACTGATAGTGGGAATCGCCGCAGGCCTGGCAGGCGCCGCAACGGTCGCCCTGTTCGCGACCTTCGGCATAACTTCTGCGGGCGCCGTGGTGCCGCTGTTCGCCAGCCTCGCCATCATCGTCGGGACCGCGCACTACTGGAAGACGCTGCACGCCCAAGGCCTGCACGACGAGTTCAGACAGGTAAAACGGCGACTGTCCGTGCTCGAGGACAGCATTGCCGAGACGCAGGGCCTGGTACAGCTTTCCGGCCTGAACCAGCCCTTTCCGCTGCCCTTCGGCGGAAGCTGGGCGCTGACGCCCGACGCGGCCGTGGTTCTCGCCCGCGAAGTCGTCATCAGGCGGCCGGAGGTCGTGGTGGAACTCGGTTCCGGAGTCTCTACCCTCCTGGTGGGACGACTGCTGCGCCAGCTGGGACGCGGCCGCCTGATCTCCCTGGACCATGATCCCAGCTGGGCCCGGGAAACCCGCCGGCAGGTGCTGGCCGACGGCCTGCAGGACTATGTCGAGGTGGTGGACGCGCCGATGGTGCGGCAGAAGTTCGACGGCCAGGCGTTCGACTGGTACCGGATTCCCGAACAGCTCAGGGATATCGGAGAGATCGACATGATCACCGTGGACGGCCCGCCGCAGGCGACCGATACCGGAATCCTGTCACGCTATCCGGCCCTGCCAGCCTTCGCCGAACAACTCTCCGAACAGGCTCTCATCTATGTCGACGACGCCAGTCGCGAGACCGAACAGGCGATGGTGAAAAAGTGGCTGCTGCAGTACCCGGGATGGACGTCGAGAATGATCGACACCGTTCCGGGGACCTGTCTTCTCGAACGGCAGAAGTGAAATAATCAGGTACTGTTCCGTTCCGAACCCATGGAAAACAGCACACAACCCCTGATCTCGGTCGTCATGGCCTGCTACAACGCCGCCCCCTTCGTCGAGGAGGCGATCTGCAGCGTGCTGCAACAGAGCTACCCGAACACCGAGGTCATCGTCGTCGACGACGGCTCACAGGATGCATCCCCGGACATCGTTGAACGCCTGGCCGTGGACCATCCGGGCCGCGTCCAGCTGAAACATCTGGAACACTCCGGACCCTATCCGGCGAGGAACCTGGGCCTGCAACATGCGCGCGGCGACTTCATCGCGTTCCTCGACGCCGACGACTGGTGGCAGGAGGATGCGCTGGAGAAACTGCTGGCTGCACTCACGGACAAGGAGGCCGACCTGGCCTACTGCGGCTGGCAGAACGTCGGTGAGCACAAACTGAGCCCCGAGCCCTACATCCCGCCCGCCTACGAGGAGGAAGACCCGGCCACCGCCTTTCTGAAGGGCTGCCCCTGGCCGATTCACGCGGCGCTGGTTCGCCGCTCTGTGGTGGATGCGGTGGAGGGCTTCTCCGAGCGCCTGTTTTCCTCCATGGACTACGACCTCTGGCTGCGCGTCCTGGCGCACACCGGCAACCTGGTACGGGTGCCGGAGGTACTGGCCTTCTACCGCTGGCACGACAAGGGGCAGATCTCCTCGACACGCTGGAAACAGGTGCTGGACGCGGTCCAGGTACGACGCGATTTTGTCGACGCCTGCCCGGAGAAGGTCAGGCACCTGCCGGCCGAGACGCTGCAGGAGCTGGTGGACGGACAGTTGCTGCGCGAGGCCTACCGCACCTACTGGAGCCGCGACCTCGCCAATGCCCAGCCCCTGTTCCGGGCGGCCTTTGCACGCCGGGCCTGGCAGGCAAGAGACCTCAAGTACCTGCTGCCGGCGCTGTTGCCAGCGCGGCTCTTCCAGGGACTCGTCGGGCTGGCCGGCGACTCTCCACGGGGGAACGGCTGATGGCTGAAACGGCACAGCGCATCCCGGTGCTGATGTACCACCGCGTTGGCACCTCGCACAACGACTGGGAAAGCCGTTACTGCATCCCGCCGCAGGAATTTGCCCTGCACATGCATCACCTGGCGAAGCGCGGCATGCGCGCCTGTTCGCTGGACGATTTCTTTGCCTGGCTGGGGCAGGAAGGGGAACTGCCCGAGGGCAGCTTCCTGCTCACCTTTGACGACGGTTTCCTCGGCGTCTATGAGCACGCGGCTCCGGTGCTACAGGAACTCGGCTGGCCGGCGACGGTGTTCCTCGTCAGCCGCCTGATCGGCAAGAACGATGCCTGGTGCCAGTCGCAAAATCCCGACGGCGCCACCTATCCCCTGCTGGCACCGGAACAGATCCGGGACATGCGAGGTTCGGGATTTGCATTTCAGTCGCATACCCGCCTGCACCCCGATCTCACCACTCTGCCGGAAGACAAATTGTTGGAGGAACTCGCCGGTTCGCGTCAGGACCTGGAAGACCTGCTGGGTGAAAAGGTGCCCTATCTGGCCTATCCCTACGGCCGCCTCAACGACCAAGTCATCGACATCACCCGCCGGGCCGGCTACGAAGCTGCCTTCTCCACGCAACCGGGGTTCAACCGCCGCAACGTCGATCCCTATCGCATCCGCCGCCTCGATATCTTCGGCACCGACAGCCCCAGCATGCTCGCCCGCAAGATCCACTTCGGCAGCAATGACGGCTCCTGGCGACAGACGTTCCGCTACTACCGGGGCCGTGTCGCCGACCGGCTGGGGCTGTGACGTCCGATGGCTGAGGAAACGACAGTGGCGGAGAAAGAGGAGCCGATACTCATCAGCGTCGCCCTGTGCACCCACAATCACGCCGACCGGCTGCCGCGAACCCTCAATGATCTGGGCAAGCTGGAACAGCCGACCCGCCCCTGGGAGGTCCTGGTGGTGGACAACGGCTGCACCGACGAGACGCCGAACCTGCTGGCAGACACGGGCTGGTGGCCGCCCGGCGTCCCGGTGCGCATCGTGCGAGAGGAACGCCTTGGTCTCTCCAATGCCCGCAACCGTGCGCTCAGGGAAGCGCTCGGCGAGTACCTGCTGTTCGTCGACGACGACGAGACCCCGGACCGGCGCTGGCTCACGTCCCACGAACGCGACATGCTGGCCTACGCCCCGGATGCCCTCGGCGGACGCATCGATGTCGTATTCGAACACGGTGAGCGCCCGGCGTGGCTGCAGGATGAACTGCTGGGTTTCCTGGGGCACCTGGATCACGGCGAGGGCCGCTGGCTGAGTGATCCGGCCACCCCATTCTACGGCGGCAATTTCGCCGTGCGCAGGGATATATTCCCCCGGATCGGCGACTTCGATACCGAGCTGGGGCGCAAGGGCCAGGTCAACTTCGGTGGCGAGGATACCGAGTTCTACCGCCGCCTCATCGCCGACGACTTCAGGGTGCGCTGGGTTCCGGATGCAATCATCGGGCACCGTATTCGCGTCGACAAGCTGAGGCGCAGCTATTTCCTCGACCTCCACTACCGTCAGGGTCAGGCTGAAGGTTCGCGCAAGCGCGGCGGGCAGTCACGCGTACCGCCGAGATACCTGTTCGGACAACTGGCCCGCGCCGCTAGAATCGCCCTGCGGCGCCGTCTCGACCAGGGCGGAAACCACTCCCTGAGACTGGAAATGAACGCGGTCTATTTCCTGGGCTACATACAGGGATGGGTTGCCAGGTAGGCGGCTGCGCCCGGCACAGACTCCCGCGACAAGAGCAGCAGACCCCATGCAGACAAACATGGCAAAAGTCTTCAACATAGGCCTCTCCAAGACGGGCACCACCAGCCTGGCCCGCGCGCTCGAGATGCTGGGATACAGAACCCGCGACTACCTCGGCGTCAGCGAATATCGCGCCGGCGATCTGTCCTGTATCGATCTTGGGGAAATAGACGAGAACGACGCCTTCACCGACACACCGATACCCAGCTTCTACAGGGAGCTGGACGAGAGATATCCGAACTCGAAGTTCATCCTCACCACCCGCGACATGGATGCCTGGCTGAAGTCGTGCAAGAAGCAGTTCACCGAACGCATAACGGCGCGGCAGAACGAAGCGACCGCGCAGCTGCATACCGATCTCTACGGCTGCTTTGCATTCGATGCCGAGAAATATGCCAGCGGCTATACGCGTTACATCGAGGGTGTGCTCGACTATTTCAGGGACCGGCCGCAGGATCTGCTGGTGATCGACATCTGCGGCGGCGACAACTGGGAGAGGCTATGTGCCTTCCTCGGCAAGTCGGTACCGAACATGCCTTTCCCGGTGACCAACGTGTCCGCCATCCAGTGGATGGACATCCAGAAGATCGTGTCGATCGCGCAGCAGGCAGGCCGCGAGGTCAGCCGCCGATACGGAAAGAGCTTCCCTGCCGGAAACGGCGGATCGAAAGGCGCTCTGACACGGCGGATCAGCGGCCTGTTTTCCGGCATCCTCGGGACCGGCCAGCCGTATGACGCCAGTCGCATGGAAAAAGCCGCCGGCATCTCCCTCAAGTTCATTCTCGAGGGGCTGAACAAAATGAACCCCTCGATTCCCGTGATTTCACCGGAAAGCACAGACATGCCCTTTGCAGACAGGGGAAAACAGCCCTATGTCTGGCTGGTCGATCCGCTTGGCGTCACGGCGGCTTCCCCGGCGGAGAACGGCAGTTTCAGCGTCAGCATCGCCCTCATCGAAGGTGGACAACCGCTTTGGGGGATTGTCTACAATCCGTCGGAAGACACGATCTACTACGCCAAGGGCGCAAGCAGCAGCTACAGGATCAAGGGCAACGAAGAGCCGGTAGAACTCGCCCCCTCGGCGCTGACGGGCGAGAACCGCCATACCGTTTTCATCTCCGGCAGCAGCAAGCTGCCGGATGAAGTCAGGGCGCGTATCGAGACTGAAGTCGGGGACTACAGCCTGGCTCCCGCCAACAGGGCCATTGGACTGTGCCTCCTGGCTGAAGGCAGAGCCTCGATGCTCGTCAGCCTGGGACCGGCCATGGAATGGGAGACGGCGGCAGCGCACGCCATTGCGAGAGCATCGGGCAAACGCGTCGTCGACTACAGGAGCGGGGAGGACTTGCTGTACAATAAGAAGAATCCCAGCAATGAGAGCTATATAGCAAAATAATGAAGGTGGGGGCTTTTGAGGTTGACACAAGGTTTATCCCCGGACTGGAGTTCCTGACAGGCAGTGCCGCAGCGTGACTGCTGCAGCGCCCCCGCGTCGAGCACGGCCTTCAACAAGAATCCATCAGAGATTTCATTATGAACACAGAAGCAAGCCCGCGCACCGTCTTTGCCCGGTTCATGGAAGAAGACATTCTCGATGAAATGGGGCGACTGCTGTATTCGATTCTGAATATCTTTGCCACCAACGGCTACCGGGTCGAACTGTTCGACAATATAAACTTCAGCGCACTGGACAAGTATGGCCAGCAGGTCCCGTCGCTGGACAACTTGACCCTGGTCGACATGATTCCCGACAATACCGAAGACAGGCTCTATCTATTCGACCGCGCGGACAAGAGCTGTTCGAAACGCCGCTGGCAGAAAAAGATCCAGGTGAAATTCGATATTTTTTCCACCTACAGGCTGACAGACCCGCTGTTCATGCCCTATCCGGTCCACCCCCTGCTCTCCGGAGCAGACCTGCCGCAGCGGCTGGAACAGTTGCGGAAAAACCAGAAGAAACTGCGCATCTTCTTTTCCGGTGACACCAAGGGCTATACCAGGAATCGTATCCATTACCCGAATACTAAATTACCCCGCCTGGAGGTGATAAACACGTTGCTGGAGCAGCGGGCTGACAGGACCATCCATGTAAAAGACGAGGACACCCTCAGGGAACTGCTTGACGGTGACTTTGTCGACAGCTGCATCATCGTGGATACCGGCAGCATGTGGATAGACCCGCAGGAATGGTTACCCGATCTGTCGAAAAGCGATTTTTTCATCTGCCCTCCGGGATACTGCATGCCCATGTGTCACAATGTGATAGAGGCGATGTCCGTCGGGGCGATCCCCATCATCAGCTATCCGGAATGGTTCAACCCGACCCTCAGGCACATGGAAAACTGTATCGTTTTCGATGACAAGGAAGACCTGATCAGAAAAATCGATCATGTTCTCGAAATGGAGCCACACGTGGTGCCCGCCCTGAGAGAGCGGGTAATAGCCTATTATGAGGAGCATCTGAGCCCGCAGAATTTTATCGATGCCATCGAATCCAGGGAAGACAGCAAGATCACCGTGCTCATGATTACGGACAAAAACACGAGAAAAAATGCTGGCAGGCTGAACCGGCGATCGATACTCATTACCGGGAAAGCGACCTTTGCCGGCAGCTGGTGGTACAGAGTTTTGCGCTCTTTCGGGGTCGCAGGATAAGCAGTCGGACATGAGTCACTGGATTCACCGGCTATCCGTAACAGGCTGCGTACTCCGGAACGGCGACGCTCCATGGTTAAGCACTCGCCCGCTGCCTGACGACGCTCCCCGGGGTTACGGCCTTACTGATTCCCATGCCGCGGTGATTTCACAGATAACAGACAATAACCGGATGATATGACAGAACAAGAATTACAGCACGGACATGAAACCGTGTTTTCACTGGACAGTCTCTTTGAACCCCCTGTCAACGGGGAGGAGGCGCTGGTGCTGGAATCCAGCCAGTTCAAACGGATACAGCGTGATCTTGCCGGTGAAGCGGTGCTGCTTCTCGACAGCTTCCCCGATGCCGCAGGCGCGGCCTGCTGCTTTGTACGCGTAGTGCCCGGCAGGGCGCGCTCTGTTCGTTTCCTTGTCAGTGGCGTCCGGGCGATCGAGTCCTGCCCCTCGGGTGGCTGGGTTCTCAAGCCTGCGGAGCCGGCGCTGCCTTCCTACTGGATACCACAGCTGCCGCTAGCGCGTGAACTGGATTCGCAGCAGCGCATATTGTCCGAAAACAGGGTATCGATCGCCGGTTTCAGTATTTCCCCGGAAGAGTTGTCGATCGATATAGAGATCCCCGAAGGCATGAACCTCGACTGGATCCTGTGGCGATTCCCCGCCGAGGCATCCGGCACAGCTGTCGAACTCGATCAGCTGCTGGTCCTGGAAACGCAACCCCTGGCCCTGTGGAACTCGCAAACACCTTACCGCTCGCCAGCTGACCTGTACCTGTACCTCGTCCACGGCCATGTATACGTGGATCGTTTTGTCTGGCCACGCATGTGGAAGATCTGTTCCGAACTCGACGCCTATACTCTCTACGTCGTTATATCCGGACTCGGGCTGGCCAGCGGCAAGATGCTTTACAGCCTGCTGAAACGCCAGCTTCTGTTTTCCGTCATATCGCGTCAGGCCAGCGATGGCGGCTGGTACCACGGTGAATGGACCGACCTGATGGAATCGCATTACCGTTTTCATAATGGCGCCATGTTGCTGCTGGAAGCGGCCCTGGCGGAAAAACCCGATGATGTAGTGAGCAAGGCACTGGAACGCGCCGCGCACTTTATATCACTCCGCACGGACAGGACCGATCTCGGCCTGTGGTTTCTGCATGACTCGCTGGAAGACGATGCTGAAATGATGCGGACCATGTGCCGGGAAATTCCGTCTACATGGATTCCCGCCCGCACCCTTGGAAAATCGCCCACCAACAAGCTCATCCTGAACACGCACCTGGATACCATCGTCGCCCTGGAACGCTACCGTGATATCACCGGCGACAATCGCTACAGCGAAGCTGTCGCGTCAGCGCTGGGCGCGGCACGGGGTGTGCTCGCGCTGCGGCCGGCCGAGGCTGTCTATCGACTCGTGTACCGGGCCATACGACTGACGCTGTTGCCGACACCGGAGGCCGAGCGACTGCCTCTGTACCTGCGTGCCATCAAGCGCCTCACCTGGAAATACCTCACGCCTAACCTGTACAGGCTGAAAAATGCCTTCCCGCGACTGGTCATGCCGGGTGGTCTCATAGAGCGGCACCTGGCCATGCCACACTATGACATCAACTATCATCCGGTAAACATCATGGACCTGGCCAGACTCTGGCGCTGCTTTCCGGATGAAGATCTTGGCGGCCTCCTCGAGGACGCGGTGAAGACAGTCTCCGACAGCAGCCTGCTTGACTACTGGGCGGAGTCGAAACCCCGGCATTTTTCCCTGGTGGTATGGGTCGAGGCCCTGTACCAGCTGTACACCCTGAGACAGGATGCCATGTACCGGCGCCTGCTGGCGGAAGGCATGCTGAAGCTTATTGAAAACGGACTGGGTCTGCCGCCATCCCTGCTCGGAGCCGATCCCGAAGCGGTCCGGGTAGAACAGCGGACCCTCTGTCCTTCTCCCGCCGACACCCGGCTTCGAATCGCAAACCTGAGTTGCGGGGGGCGCAGTGAAATACTGGTGGTCAACGCCACAGACAAAGACCGCGAACTGATATGGGAGGGTGGCGCAAACCCTGCCCTGTCCTGGACGGACGCCGACGACCAGGCCTTCCCCGACAGTGACTCTCTTCCTGCCATCCAGTCGGGCTCTTGGATACGGGGATACCAACCATGAACGTTCCCGCCTGTGCCCGGCATTTTAATCCAGGCGGCAGGACAGCCGCCGGTAAAGTCGTACCATTCGATCGCCGCCACACCACCCTGACAAACTCTGAGTACCGTTTGCGATACAGGTATACCATATGTCCCGTATAAAACTGTTTTTAGTCGTCCTTCCAGTGATTGCGCTGCTGCTTGTTTCCGCCCTGTTTGCCAGCGGGCGTCTGTCGCGGGACGATGTTCAATACTATGTCCCCTGGTCGCTTGCCCGTCTTCTCTACCCCTCGGAGAACAATTTCATCGACTACGACTCTCCCCTGAAACAAAGTCACTGGATATACGACGTCGGCATCGTGGATGCCAACGGCGATGGCCTGCTGGATATTTTCACCTCAAACCACAACTGGAGGCAGCTGTTGTTACTGGCCGACGGACAGGGTGGCTATCAAGACGTTCTCAGCGCCTGGGGACTCGACCAGAGCCGCGAATTTCCGGGCATCGAGATCTCCAATGTGGCGCCCGAAATAGAGAATCCCGGCGTGTATATCTACTGGCACAACCGGCATCTCTATATTCGAACCTATCATACCGATGTTCTCGATCCACCCGGCATTACACTTCATGCCCTCACCGAGTTCAATATCATCAGCAACGAAGGCTTTCATATAGATGAACATGAATCTGAAACCCTGTCTTCACCGCTGGTCATGGATAGCACAATGCGCTTCTCCGCAACGGGTGACGCAATCATGGAGCTCTACCCGCGATCAAGGGGGGTACCGATGAATTTCAAGGTGGACGAATCAGTGCCGCTGACGCATATCTATATCGGAAATCAGCTCGTGACACCGCGCACACACGAGTTCTCGCTGCCACTGCAAGATCGGCACGCCCTGGCATGGTCTGATTTCAACGACGACGGGCAGCTCGATATCTTTATTACCCGCGGTGCTATCGGCGGCACCCTCAGGATATATCCGCCGGTCATCAGCAATACCCTAGACGAGGAATTCTTTGTGAGCCGTCCGGCGAAGGAGTCCCCCGCTCCACGCTTCGATAATATCGTATGGAGCTCGGGCATCAGGAAAAACGGGTGCTCTGCGCGACATGCAAACTGGGTCGACTTTAACAGGGATGGCCTCCTGGATCTGTTCATCAATTGTGAGGACGTCGGACACGTTGAGGGAGAGTACCCAAACAAGCTGTATCGACAGAACTCCGGGCACCACTTTGCAGACGTATCCAGACAGAGTGGTCTGGAGATACTGGATAACAATATCATCGACTACGAGTGGTTCGATGCCGACGACGACGGTGACATGGATTTTTTCACCCACCAGGACAACGGATTCTATCTCTACCGTAACGATGCGGGCCGTTTCAATCCCGAATTCATCTACCGGGGTAAATTCGCCCGGATCGACAACCCGAAACTGAAAGGTGCGTCCGGAGCCTACTGGGCATTTGACGGCAAGCTGTCTGTCTCCGATTATGACGGAGATGGTGATCTCGACGTATTTGCCGCCTCGAAGAAGGGGAATGACCTGCTAATCAACGAGGGGAGCGAGTTCGTGTCGCTCGATCCGTTGACAATCGGCCTGCCAGCCAATAGCGTATCGGCATCGTGGGTCGATTTCGACAACGATGGAAAGCCCGATCTTCATACCGTACCGGCGGGGATATTCAGGCAACGCGAGGACCATACATTTGAACGGACGAACCTCCTTGTCCTGCCTTCAGATATCTACATGGCCTCAATAATCAACTGGTACGATATGAATAACGACGGGGCACGCGATGTGCTGATCGCGCTCAACCAGAACCAGACCCTGCATCGCTGGTGGGAACCAGCTACAAAAGACATCTTCCTGTGGGAGTTCCAGACTTACCTCAATCGAGCTACCGGAAACCACTGGCTGCAACTGAAGCTCGTTGGCCCCCCGGGAAATCGCGAGGCAATCGGCGCGCGCGTCACACTGAGCACACCCGACGGCCATCAGATACAGGAAGTCGGGATCAACGACGGGGCATTCTACTCCCAGGGACACTATCAGATGTATTTCGGCCTCGGGCCGTATGACAAGGCAGATGCAATAAGAATTCGCTGGCCTGACGGGGAGACGCAGGAACTGAAAAATGTCACCACCGACACGATGCTCGTAATCGAACAGGGCAACTGAGTGCAAGCCCGACATTCTGCCACCAGACTAATTATTTTCAGCTTACATACCTCATGATTATTTCACATTCACACAAGTTTATTTTCATAAAGTCGGAAAAGACCGCCGGCACCAGCATCGAGTCGGCTCTGTCACAATACTGCGGAGGTGATGACATCGTCGTCCCCATCAATGACTTCCGCTACAACCGCAACGAGAAAGGCGAATTCGTACACAAGTCAATGAATGCCGACGAGGAATACCGCAGAATTGGACAGCATGTGGATGCGAACACCATCCGAAGAAAGGTGACGCCGGAGGTATGGAACGATTACCTGAAGATCAGCCTTATACGAAATCCGTGGGACAGAACCATTTCTTACTTCTTCTGGATTCGACGGCAGGACCCGGCGCTCAAACCTCGAAAGCGCTTCTATCACCATCTTGGTATTCCGTTCGATGAACTTGCACAGCCAAGGAAAGCGTTCAGCGAGTTCCTGAAAAGTGATGACTTTGTGAACAACGACCGTTTCTACATCGTCGATGATCAGTTATGTGTTGATTTTGTCATCCGCTATGAACATCTTTCAGAAGACCTCGCGGAAGTCTGCAGAAGGATCGGATTGCCACCTTTTGATCTGCCGCATCTGAAAACAGGCTTCAGGCAAAGGCGCCACCACTATTCCGAATACTATGACGACGAGAGCAAGGCCGTTGTCGCCGAAAAACACAGGAATGACATACGATTGTTCGGTTATGAGTTTGAGCAAGCGTAATCCACACAGCGGATTCAACATTATGCTCGCCGATTAAACAACCCTGACTGTCAAATCAGTATCCAAGAGTACGCAAAAGACCTTACCGACATTTTGACAAAGCATCTTTTGTATGTCGAAACAAGCCAACCCACTTATCCGTGTCAAGGGACTCGCCGCGCGTATACGAGCAGCTCGTCGCCCCACCCCCGTCGTTCCAACGGCTCAAGCAGCGGCCGCGTACCTCGCGCCAACGCATTAGTGACAGGCTGCGCGCGTGTCAGGAGATGCAGTCATCGATCAAGCATCCCGCTCGGCGAAGGCGTTTTTGATCCCGGCGGCCCCGATCGGGATTCTGTTGACGTCGTTGGCTGCTCTTCCTGGTGAGTTTGGATCGGTTGTGCACCCGGACGAAAAAGCTGACGCAATTTATTCAGCTGTCTTCCAGCCCAAATCAATGCATACTGGTAGAAGTTGTTTCCATCACCGCGCAATGTTCTCACTTCCAGCACTTCGAAACCACAGTCAATCAGAAGACGCGGTAACGTATTGGAGGAAAAAAACCACAAGTGGGTAGGTGGACACATCCAGGGCCACCACTCACCCGTCACCCTCGCGCCAAAACTGGCGATATTGGGCACGCGTATACCCAACACCCCGTCAGGTTTAAGGAGTGCAGCCGCACTTAAAAGTTGTTCTTTAGGATTGCGAGCGTGCTCTAGCACGTGCCACATAATCACCGCGTCGAAGTCACCGCTGGACAGTGGCGCTTCGGTCAGGTCGCAGTCGAATACTGTTAGTCCGAATTTCTCGCGCGCGTAGGCGGCAGCAGCCGATGAGAGTTCCACACCTGCCACCTCCCAACCTCTTTTGCGCGCCAGATCCAGTGAGTGGCCATAGGCGGCACCAACTTCGAGAAGACGACCACGCCCCGGGCGTCATCGCTCGAGCTCGACAATCCGCGAAACATTACGGTCACTCCCAGCAGCATATTTTTCGAGTGACACGGCGTAGTTGAGTTCATAATGCCTGGCCAATTGCGCTGCACTGGGTGTGGGCCACACGTACTCGAGGCCGCAGTCGGGGCAACACAGCACGGAATAGCCGTTATGCACGAAACGTAGCTGTGAATGCACGCCTCCACATACTATGCAATTTTCGTTATGGTTAACCGCTGCAACAGTATTATTCATTTTAATCTCTTCGGTGCTGGGTTGGATTTTTATACATTATCGTGGATGGGCAAGGTAGAGCCTCGACAAGTCAACCCCCCTTCCGGAGCAACAAAAAGTCAGCCATTGCATTGATCGAACCGAGATTATCGATGTTGATCTCTTCCTGCTTGAGGGGAAAGTCATAGGCCCCCTCAAACCAGACGATCAGCGCAAGAATAGCAGCAGAATCCAAGGCGCCGGTGGCGGGGATGATATCCTCATCGCTGATGTCGCTCGCATCCTCTCCCAGCTCATTGGCCAGTTCGATCACCTTTTGGCGGATGGCGGTTTTTATGGCGTTTCGTTCCAGTGTCATTTTGTGTTCCTAATTCAACATGGGTATACATCAACCGGTGGCTGAGACAGACTCTGCAGCACCTGGGCCACATCGAATCCGGTCAACAAGCGGTGGTCATAGCTTGCGCCCAGCACTGCCCTGCCCGATCCCCTGGGTGCCGCGTGAGCCACCATGAGCCCGGTGTAGGGTGGCAGGATGGGGATGTGGCGGCTGACCCTCCACCTCGCCATGCTGGAGAAAGTGATTGTTGCACCCGTAACCTCATTGGGCCTGAGCTTGTGTGCGATAGCGTGACGCTGCACCTCGCCCAGGGCCTCGATATATTCAGATGCACTCATGGACTGCGCTTCGCGCACCACGGTCAGGTACAGCGTCTTGTCTGCCTGAACCGTAAAGCCCAGGTTGATCGGTGTATAGAGGTAGTGGCGGTCATTGACGACGGTGGCGTTGATGTTTGGACTCTGCTTCGTCAGCTCCACCAGCCTGTAGGCCAGCAGGGGCAACAGCGGCGACAGCATGAGCTTGTTCTGCTGAGCGTATTCCGCGGCGTACTCCTCCCAGGGCGTGGGGTCGTACTCCACCTCCAGATAGCCGGCCGCCACCTGGTCACGGTGCCATTGCACTGTCACAAGCATACCGTGAGCCTCCTCGGAAAGCTCCTGATACTCGCCAGGCACATCCGGCGTCTGCTCCCTCGTCTGGACAGGCATGGGGGCAGGCGCTGTTGGCGTGGACGCACCCTGTTTAGCCAGGTATGCCTCGATGTCGGTAACCGTCAGTCGCTCGCCGCTGGTCGGGATCTGACTCTCATCCAGTCCAAGATTTTTCAGCATCACACGGGCTTTTGCCGTAGGGCGCGCCGCACCGGCAGAAGCTGACTGGACAGGTGTCGTGGTCTCCTCCGGTACGGCTTCGTCAGGGGAATCACCCAGCCAGATCATAACCGAGCCGACGGCCACCTTCTGGTCCAGTTCGGGCAGGATCTTGAGCACATAACCATCGCGCTCGGCTTCCACCTCGACGATGGCCTTGTCCGTCTCCACCGCGGCGACCAAATCACCGCCTTTGACGAAATCACCCTCGTTGACACTGAGCTCGACGACTTGCACGATATCATCATTGTTGTTCACGCGGGGGGCATGCAGGGGATAAGGCATAGCTCAGGTCCTTCTACTGAATCCAATCCAGGATCCGTTCGATGAGCGTCTCCTCATCGGGGAGTATCTGCCGCTCCAGGCTGCGTGCCGAAGCGATGGGAACCGGCGGCGTACCGATGCGCAGGAACCGGCCCGTATACCCGCCGTCGAGCAGGGAAGCGCCAATCTCGGCACTTACGCCGAAGTCGTGATGGCTCTCTTCCACTATCACTACCCCCGGGCGGCCTAGCAGGTGGCCGATCAAGCCGGTTTTAGACAGAGGGGATAATAGCGACGGCACCAGGATCTCTACATCCAGTTCCTCTTCTTCTTCCAGGATTCTGGCCACTGCCTCCACCACCGGTAACATGCCGCCGTAGGTCACCAGAGTTACATCCGGTTCATCCCCGCCCCGCACCAGCGTCGGGAACAGGTGGGCCGCCACATCCTCCGCCCTTGCCGGCAATTCGCGGTAGTCGGCGCGATCCTGCTTCTCGCCGTAAAGCAGCTTGTGTTCCAGGAAAAGCACGGGATACGGCCAGCGCAGTGTCGCATCTACCAGCAGCCGGCTCATGTCATGTCGATGGCTTCCATAGACGACGGTGAGCCCGGGGACCGACGTCAACAGGTGCTCCGGACTCTGGCTGTGGGTTGGACCATAGCCACGACGCCCGCCGCAGGGGGCGCGGATAACCAGCGGCACCGCCATATCCTGAAACATCCCGGGAAACTTCACCGCATGGTTGTACAATTGATCCAGACAGAGGGTCAGGAAGTCGGCGAACATCACCTCCACCACCGGTCTGAAGCCATCCAGGGCCAGGCCAATGGCGGCACCGGTGATGCCCGCCTCGCTGATGGGCGTGGAGATCACCCGCCTTCTGAAAGCAGTGGAGAGCCCCTGGGTGACCTTGAACGCCCCGCCGTAAGGATCGTGCAGATCCTCACCAATGATCAGTGATTTAGGCGACACTTCGAGAAGATGCCGTAGCGCAGCATTCAATACCTGGCGAACATTGCTGTCCGCCACCAGATCGGGATAGCTCACCGGCTCATCAGGCAGCCGGGGGTGATTGAAAATATGCTGTGGCGACTCTTTGAAAGCAGCCTCAGCGGAGGCGTTGGCGGTTTCCCGAACGGATTCGATAAAGGCAGCATTGCGCTCCTCAATGGCCGCCCTGATCTCCTCTGGTATTTTGCGGCCCAGTGCGGCCAGCGGGTCACGCGCACGGATTTTGTTGAGCTCTTCCCCACCACGCAGGTCATCGCCCTTGCTGTGCGGGCCCATGCGTCGGGTGTCGATCACCAGGAAGCCCGGGCGCTTGCGGCTGCGCACCTCTTCCACCACAGACTCCACCTTGTGAAAAAACTCCGGGTCGTCATCGCTGTAGCGCCAGGTAGTGAGCCCAAAGGCGGCTCCCCGCTGTTCGATGCTGCCACCGATGGTCTCCTGGGTATATGTGGTCTGGGCAATGCCGTTGTTTTCCACCACCACCAGCAGCGGCACATCCCAGACAGAGGCCAGATTCATGCTCTCGTACAGCAGTCCCTCACCCAGGGTACCATCACCAATGATGACCGATACGATCGCTCCACTCTCCTGGTGCTTACGGGCCAGCGCCAGGCCGGTGCCAATACCGGTCATGCCACCTTGAACACCGTTGCTGTGAAAGTGTCGGTAAGCCAGGTGTTGACTGCCCCCATAGCCGCCGCACACACCCGCCTCACGGCCCATGATCTCCGCAACCAGGCCCACGAAATCCCCTGAATAGGTAAGATAATGACCATGGTTACGATGGTTGGAGAGCACCGCGTCTTCGCTATGGTTCATGGCCCGCACCACCGCCATGGCGGTCAACTCTTCACCGATACAGGTGTGGGTGGTACCCGAAACCAAGCCGCGGGAGAACTGATCAAGAATCAATTGCTCACCCAGCCGAATAAGATGCCCAAAGGCGTAGAGGCTTTGCGGATCCGATCCGATGCAGGGCTTACCGTTTTCATAACGGTCGATGCCTGGCAGGTCAAGCAGGCTGCCATCAGTTAAGTTGGATTCGGCTGGTTGAGGAGTAGCAAGGGTGTGGGTCATGATTGCAAACTGGCTTTTTTTTATATTATGTTATGAAAATGCTGTTTTCTTTAGCGCCGATAGTAAAGATCGTTGATCGGCATGTAAAGGCTGGTGCCCGGAACAGATTATTCGGACGCACAGGACGCTGATGAATGGAAATCCTCATTCTACGGATTCCACAGAAATTCCTTAAGTTCCTGATAGTTAGTATGGGTTTGTTTTCTGTGCCCGCAGTGACCGGGGTGGTAACTTGTGCGCTCAGTCTCAAGTATGGATGATCACTGTGGCTATGATGTTACGCTTGATGTGGAAAACAGCCAGTTTCAGGCTCATACGGCTAGCTGTTAGAGTAGATTTGTCACCCTGATTTCACTTAAGCCACATACAGTAATGAGCAAGCCCACTGTCGAGCCAATCAAAGATGAAGAACTCCTGGACTTTTGCCGGTTTCTTACCGAAAACCTGAGTCAGGAGCGTTCGGCAGAGGACTGGGCCGCGGCCTTCAGGCAGGATTGGGGAGTGGAAAAGCCCAACAATGGCTTTCTGATACGGGTCGATGGCCAGATCGTGGGCGGTATCGGCGCCATCTATGCACAGCGCCTGATTAAGGGAAAACCGGAAAAATTCTGTAACATCACCAGCTGGTGCGTTCTCGACCAGTACCGCTCCCAGAGTATGCGCCTCGCTATCGCCGTCACCTCCCAGCCAGGCTTCCATTTCACTGATCTCACACCTACCGAGGTGGTCTCCAGGACACTGCAATTTCTCAAGTTCAAACCCATGAACGAACGCCAGGCAGTCTTCCCCAACTTCCCCTGGCCCTTCAGCCTGCTTGCGGGAGTGCGTGTCGTAACGGACGCCGACGAGATCGAGCAGGTCCTTTCGCCCGAGGAGAGAAAGGCCTATATGGACCACAGGCATTTGCCCTGGCTCAACCATCTGGCAGTGGGCCGCCCCGGCGCCTATTGTCATGTGGTGTACAAAAGAACGCAGTTGAAAGGTGTGCCGGGCGCCTTTGTGCTCGTCGCAAGCGACCCGCGACGTTTTCTAAGACACCGCTTCGCTTTGGGAAGCCATCTGCTGTTCAGGCATGGCCTGCTCTTCACCCGGCTCGAGTCCCGTTTGCTGCCCAAAGTTCCCAGACCAGGCATCGAGCTTTCCGGTTACCGTAACAAGGTTTTCTGCAGCGACACCCTCTCCGAGGCGGACATCAGCAACCTGTACACAGAGATCGTGGCCCTCGATCTCTAGTCCAAAGTCTCAAGGGAATAACATGCAACGTGAACTGATCTACCTTCCTGCGGAGACTCCCCCCATCCTCACAGTGGTAATCCACACCGAAGAGGAGTTCGACTGGAGC
>Ga0316192_10001013_pt1 | contig 20631 bp, 21 predicted proteins | sample MerIslwburrow_MG_FD_204931 | JGI IMG/M metagenome (GOLD analysis project Ga0316192, IMG submission 204931) | Coastal sediment microbial communities from Maine, United States - Merrow Island worm burrow | ecosystem: Environmental > Aquatic > Marine > Coastal > Sediment | place: USA: Maine...
ACCAAGCTTCTTTCTACTACGAGGGCTATAATAAAAAAATCAAATATCATCACAACAGAGACAAAAATCACTGCTGTAATAAACGGATTTGTATAGTTACATTTTTTAAAATAATGTTTTGAAATTGCCAGGAAAATAAAAGGTGCAGCTATGAAATGAATTATCAGTGAAAGATAGATCGTGGTGATCTCCATAGCTATAAACATAATTGCTCCACACAAAATCCATCCAATGAAGGGATGAATAAAAATAATCAGACCTTTCTTAAACATAATGTGTTGATAATAAATAACTTATAAAACTAACTAATACCAATATTATGATATCATAAAAAGATTGCTCCGGTAGAATATTCAATAATATTCGTTATCCCAAAAACTATACGGTAATCCTATCACACTTCCGAAGTAAATAAAAGCAATACCTCTGATCAGTTATAAATTATATCTACTCTCATTCTAATAAGATTAAAAATTAACTGATGAACAGCATTGATCATTCAAGCAATTCTAATTTTTCTGTCTATGTTCTCCCTTAACATTTTACGGCATATTACATCTAACGTTTTGATGCTAAAAGTGTTTGAACTATGCTGGTAAAAGATATCGCAGAAGTGGAATATTACTGTTTTCAAAGATTTTAACAAAAAATCGATATAGATTTATTGATATTAAAATAACGTCCAATAGTTAATAAAATTTATTCTGTCAATTCGATTCGATTTCCCTCCGGGTCCAATACTACACTTTCAAAAAAACCATCCCCAGTCACTCTTGGTTCACCGGCAATAACATAACCATCAATTCGAAATCGTTCTGTTAATTCCTTGACTTTCTCCCTGCTTCCAAGGCTAATAGCTATATGCGCCCATCCCATAAACTCTTCCATACTATTACCTGATAGTTCTCTTATGTCCGATCGATTCATTATTTCCACTTTTGAGCCTCCGTTAAAAGAGAGTATATACGAGGAAAATCCAGTTCTCGGGTTGGTGTATTTTTCATTACAGGTCGCTAAAAAATATGATTCATAAAAATTTTTCAACTTGTCCAGGTCGCCTACCCAAATTCCAATATGATGTATATTCATAATTTTTTATCTAAAATCTCTCCCTCCATTTATATTAATAGTTTCTCCATAAATAAAACTAGAGGCAGAACTTGCCATAAACGCTATTACTTTTGCTATTTCTAATGGATTTGCAGCCCTTTGTGATAAAAGGTTTTTTTCAAGATATCCTTCCGGTAAAAACCTAAGGGTATCACCTCCCATATCTGTTTTAGTTAATCCGGGGGCAATACAATTTACTCTTATACTGGGTGCAAGAGCTTTTGCTAAACTACGAGTCAGGTTAATTAATCCTGCTTTTGCAGCTGCATAATGCATATGATGCGGTGCTCCTGTGTGACCCACCACACTTGATATAATCAGAATTACACCCTGATCGTTAATATTATGTTTAAGGGCGTTCACAATATAAAAAGGCCCATCCAGGTTAGTCCGGATGATCAGATCCCATTCATGATCATCCAGGTCCTCAAAAGGTGTAATAATGTTTACTCCGGCATTTAAAATCAATACATCAATTTTTGAGACAGTTTGAATCACCTCCTTTGCTGCTACCTTTACTTCATTTTTATCAGCCATATTCATTTTTACCAACCAGGCTTTTCTGCCCATTCTTCTAATCTCCATAGCTATTTTCTCTGCCTCAACAAACTTTGAATTATAACCAAGGAAAATATCACAACCCTCCTTGGCCAGAAGAAGGGCAGCGGCAGCCCCAATGCCTCTGGATGCCCCGGTAATAAAAACAATTTTATTTTTTAGCTTTAGATCCATTAATAGAATACAAAAATTAAAGAAAAATGTTGATGAAAGAAAGTTTAATGACATTAATGAGACCTTTTTCATGAAATGTTTTCCAGTTATCCTGTAAAAATCATTCAACAGGATATCGAGAATCTACGACAAAATATATGGTTAATGAAATAACGGAAGATGTCTTCTTTTAATCATCCGGCTTCAAGTAATTGCCTTGATACTTATACTGGCTACACTAATATTTCTGTGAAAAAAAAGCATCTATTATCTCTTTGGCTACTTACTTTATCTTGTTCAGCATCGAAATATTTTCGTATTTACTAATAATTAGGTAAATTTCGCTATATCAATCACCGATATCATAATCTTAATGGAAGATCAAGCTTCAGCTACATCATTTGAAATCAAACTGAAATTACTTCAGAACATAAAATTATTCTCTGACTTGCATAAGCCAGCATTAAAGAAAATCGCACAACTCCTTGAAGAAATGCAATATCATAAAGGTCATTATATATTTCGAAAAGGAGACGAAGGTGATGCTGTATTTATTATTACTGAGGGTATAGTAAGTGTGAAAGATGAAGAATTTGTTCTATCCACTTTGGGAAAAGGAGAAGTTTTTGGCGAATATGCTTTGATAGATAATAAACCAAGATCCGCCTCTATCTATGTGGAGGAATCTGTTCATTTATTGCGACTCAGCCGTACCGATTTCTCAAGATTGTTTGGAGATAATAAAGAAATCCTCCAGGCTATGTTACGAATGTTCGTAAACCGCCTTCGGGGACATGACGAGCTTGAAAAGCAATTGGCTGATCAAACCAAACAAATAATAAAACAAAAATCAGCACTGGAAGATTTGAACGATGAGAAGAACCACTTGATGGCTATCATTGCTCATGATTTACGTAATCCTTTGTCAAGCACGATCTCCCTGGCAGACCTCCTGAAATCAGAAAGTGAATCTTTCGATGAAGATCAGATGATTTGTATAAATGGCATTATCAATGCCTTGGGACGCATGAAAGATATGGTAAACAGGATCCTCGACGTAAAAGCTTTAGAGTCTAAGACTGAGCAAGTAGTTCTTGAAAAAGTTGATATTTCTAAATTGATCGAACAAACTCATCAGAGTTTTAAAAAACCTATAGAGGACAAGCAACTCAAAGTATTCCTGAACCTGAATGAAATATATGCCAATGTTGACAAGCAATATCTCTTACAAGTTCTTGAAAACCTGATCTCCAATGCCATTAAATTTTCTCAACCAGGCAAGGCTGTTTATATGAATTTATGGACCAAGGAAGGAAAAGTTCATATTGGAATAAAAGATGAAGGCCCGGGCATTTCTATTGATGATCAGAAAAAGCTTTTCTTAAGATATCAACAATTAAGTGCGGAACCGACTGCAGGTGAGAGTTCTACGGGAATTGGTCTTTCCATTGTAAAGAAATATACTGAAATGATGAACGGAAGTGTTAGTTGCGAAAGTGAACCAGGCAAAGGTGCGAAATTTGTCGTCTCCTTCGAAAAAGTTTAAAAATATTATTAGTAATTCTATTTATTTCTACCCTTAAATGAAATACAATATCATTTATTCTTGAATGATAATACGAAGTAAATCAGGATAGGAATAAAGATGCTTCCCATAGCAAAATATATAAAATACCCCCCCATTAAAAGGTTGTTGTTATCCTGGTTATAATTAATTCCGGCAATAATAAGGACCAGAAAAATTGATACAAGACTTAGCTTTAAGGTATTTATTAGTGATCGGCCTAATAAGTACTGAATTCTAATATTTTTATCAGTAATTTTTACAGGATAATTATATAAATGCGGATATCTACTTAACACTGATAAGCCGACATACAAAATTAACCCAACAGAATATATCAATAATAGGGAGGATTTATTCCCCCAACCATCAGGTTCCCCACTTATATTATAGTTAGTTGGAATTTTGTCAGGCACCATTCCATATTTCAAAACCACTAAATAGGTTATATATATTATTCCGGTTAATGCCAGAACTTCAATAATTAATTCAAAAGGACGAAATGATACTTTATAATCAGGGTTATTCATGCTGAAAAAATATTATCATACATTAAATATACTATTCAGAATACAAATATTCAGTTGTTTTTCTGACGTATGCAATTGATTTTTTAATATCACAAATTTTCTATTCGATATTCCTTATTTTTATGTTACATTTTATCAACTTATTATGAGAAATTTTTTTATTTATATCCTTGTTTTTTCAGCATTCAATATTTATTCGAATGTCTATGCACAAGGTATCGAACCCATGGACGAATCCTTGCGAATAGAAAAACTAATTCCTCCGACTGGCAAGGTTCAGGCTGTATTAGACACTGACACCTATAATGAAATTGACGATCAGTTTGCTTTGGTCTATGCCATTCTTTCACCTGACAAAATTGATTTAAAAGCAGTGTATGCTGCTCCTTTTAGTAATAATCGTGCATCCAATCCAAAGGAAGGGATGGAAAAAAGTTATGAGGAGATTTTAAGGATCCTGGATAAAATGGATATCTCTCATGAGAATTTTGCCTTCAAAGGAAGTAATTCATACCTGAAAGACACAAAAAATCCTGAATCTAGTCCGGCAACAATGGATTTGATCAAAAAAGCTAAAGAAGCTAGGCCTGACAATCCACTATACGTAATTGCAGTTGGTGCTATTACCAATGTGGCAAATGCTATTCTACTGGAACCATCTATCATTCATAATATTGTTGTAGTATGGCTGGGGGGCAATGGACATAATTGGGGTGACCAGCGTGAATTTAATTATTTTCAGGACCTGAATGCGTCCAGAACCCTTTTTGACTGTGGCGTACCATTAGTACAGTATCCATGCACACCGGTAGTAACACATTTATCTACTACTGTTCCTGAAATGGAAGTTAATGTTGGTGGTAGAGGGGCTATTGGTAATTATTTATTGGAGATATTTAAGGACTACCATTCGAACCATTTTGGCTGGTCAAAAGTACTTTGGGATATGGCTGCAATTTCATATGTTATTGATCCATCCTGGTCACCTTCAAATCTGGTACACAGCCCAATAGTTACAGATGATTACACCTATAGCTTCAATGATTCCAGACATTTCATACGAATGGTGTATTTTATCCATCGAGATCCTGTGTTCAGGGACTTTTTTACCAAACTGGATGAATATTCTAAAAAATAGGATCGCGATATAAAAACACTTTTAGGTATAAATTTCAGATATCCTGTTTTATTAGAATTTCCTGCAGAAAAATTGGAAAATTCAATCTGAATTCTTCAAATATATCATTGTATTTACTAATAGTCTTGCCCTCAAAGTCCTTCAGCAGGAAACCTATCTATATTTGAAAAGGGAATTACTCAGCAATATGATTCCTACTACAGGACAGATTTTTCCCGAGGAATTTTTGCATCAACTTGAGCTAGCCAATCCATTAATTCTTTGTATAGTGCTTCAACGACTTCTGGTTTGGATTCAGAAAGATCATTTGTTTCAGATAAATCAGTTTCCAGGTTATACAACTCGATCTCCTTCCCCTCATAACGATGAATCAATTTCCAACTATCTTTTCGTACAATATTATAGGGCACAACATCCCTTCCCCGGTAATGAGGAAAATGCCAGTAAAGTGTCCTTTCTTGTAGTACTTCATTATCAATTAAAAGAGGCATAAGATTAATCCCATCAATAGTCAGGTCCATTGGAATACTCACTCCTGCAGCAGCACAGATTGTGGGTAGTAAATCCATACTGATAATTGGTTGATCCGTAACAGATCCGGGCTCTATATTATTCTTCCAATAAACAATTGTTGGAATTCGAATGCCCCCTTCATATGGATACCCTTTCCCAGATCTTAGAGGGCGGTTATCAGTGGCGATATCTGTTAGCAATCCTCCATTATCAGAGGTGAAAATTATCATCGTTTCATCCACTATTCCAAGTTCCTCCAAGGCATTCATTATCTGTCCCACGGCATCGTCCACACTTTCAACCATTGCGGCGTATACAACGCTTTTCTGATTAGTTGCCATTTTCCCTTCATATTTAGCGATTTTATCTGCTTTTCCCTGTATCGGTGTATGAACAGCATAATGACATAAATTGAGAAAAAATTTTTCATTTTTATTCTTCCTTATAAAATCAATTGCTTCATAAGTTTCACGGTCCGTGAGATACTCATTCTTCTTCCTGGGATTCAGGTTTGGGAATCCTTTTAAAGTATCCTTTTGCCACCTGTTGGGCAGCGATATATAGGGATCAAAATAAGATGGAGGTTGGCCAAAGTCACAACCACCTTTATTCATTTCAAAACCTTGTTTTTCGGGGAACCATGATTCTGTTCCCAGATGCCATTTTCCAATAAATCCTGATACATAACCACCGGATTTTAGTAATTCAGGAATCGTAGTTTCTTCCAGGTCGAGATGAAATGGATTATACGGACATAAAAGATTTTTATCTGGTAGGTCTTCATATCCTTCCCTGTTTTCTTCTCCACCACCCTGAAACTTAGCCCTTATCCAATCGGTTATTCCTACTCTTGCCGGGTATCTTCCAGTCATAATAGCAGCACGTGTGGGTGAGCAAATAGCGGCAGCGGCATATGCATTAGTGAATCGGTAGCCCCCGTCAGCCATTTTATCAATATTTGGTGTTTCATAGAAACCACTTCCGTAGCATCCCAAATCGGTCCATCCCAGATCATCAACAGTGATAAGAATTATATTGGGTTGACCTTGTTTTTTGCAGGAGATGAAAAGAGTAACTGAATATAAAATAAAACCCAATCGGATTATTCGAAAAATATGCATAACTCTTCCATGGAATTATATTAAAAAATTATTTTGATTGATCTACCACCTGATCTCCCAGGTATGATATCATTTTCTTATCTGTTTCAAGCATAGCCTCCATCACTTCAAGAAGTTTTTCATAATCATCAGCAATCTTCTTTACATCTTCCGAGATGGTTCTACCATTATTCATCTTAAATTGATGGAATACCTTAAATCCTTCCAGTATTTTATTCATCTCTTCTGAATGTTGAACAAACTGTTGAATACGCTCATCTCTATTAACCAGTTTCTTTAGTAAACGCTCTTTTTCTCTTTTAACCAGGTTTTCAGAAAATTTAGTATTCTCCTTCAAGGATGAGATCTCATTATTTAATTTTGCAATGCCTGTAAGGTCTTTTTCAACAAGATCTTTAACTTCAACCTTGAATATCTGCATCATCTTAATGAGATTTTCAATTCTGGGTTCAGCAATCCCCTTCTCATAAGAAGCAATATTGCCACGGTTTAATCCCAGAAGATCTGCCAATTTCTCTTGACTCAACCCAAGTTGTTTTCGTAAATACCGGATATTATCAGCCAGATACTTCATGCTCCAATTTATAAATTCGTCCCCAGTTTAGAAACAAAATACAAAAAATATTAACATTTTCTGTATTTATTTCTACGTAAATGCATCCATTTTGATTAAAATATCGTATAAAATGATACAAATTGTAAATTTAATTATCAATTTTTGTTAATATTTTTATCACTTAAACCACTAAAAGTTATGAGTACCACCTTAAAAGTAATGGCAGGATTTGCTATAGGCGCGCTTGCAGGAGCTGCTGTCGGAGTATTAACAGCACCAGACAGCGGTCTTAAAACACGTAAAAAATTACAAAAAGATGCCAAAAGATTGGCCGAAGATGTGAGCGAAAAAGCAATTAAAAAATTCGGAGAAGTAAAGGATGAAATCAACGAGAAGCTTGAAGAAGCATTGGAAAAAGGAAAAATTCAAGCAGAAAAAATAAACAAGACCATTTCCCACAACTAAACACTAAGAGTTTAAATAGACTTTACGATATAATTTAGAATTGCCTGAATTGCTGAATACAATTAATTATAATTGGATTCAGAACACTTAATTACGCTGAAAGAGAAACGCCAAATCGGGCGTTTTTTTTTATTCCTGATTATACTTGTATGTATTTTAATAGCTCAAAAATGAAAAAAATAATTTTAATAGTCTTCGCTTTATTTTTTTTCTATTCCTCTTATGGTCAGAAGAATAAAATACCATTATACAATCCGGAAAGTGATGCAAAGGTTGAACTGACTTCAGCTATTGAATTAGCCAACAAGGAAAACAAGAATATATTTATTCAGATTGGAGGGAATTGGTGTAGCTGGTGCTATCTATTTCATGATTTTTGTAAAAACAGTCCGGATATATCTACAGTGATAAATGAAAATTATATTTCAGTTAAAGTAAATTATAGTAAAGAGAATTACAATAAAGCCTTATTGGCAGAATTGGGGTATCCTCAAAGATTTGGATTTCCGGTTTTCGTTATCCTTGATAAAAATGGCGATCTAATACACATCCAGGATTCCAGTTTATTAGAGGATGGTAAAGGATATAATTTTGAGAAGGTAATAAATTTTCTAAAAAACTGGAGTCCGGAAGCATTGTCACCTGAAACTTATAATTGAGGCAATCCATTGAAAAACCTAAATTATTCTCATTTTTATTAATCCTCGAATTAATTACATTTGTCATGATTATTTTTTAATGTCTTTTTCAATCGAAATAAGAAATTCTATGAAAACTTTTTTAACTGTTACGTTAATATTGTTCACCCTCCTCAATTCATATAGCCAGGAAAAAAAACCATTTACAATCTATGAGTATTTAAAACTTAAGAAAGTAGTTGAGTCCACACTTTCTCCTGATGGGAAACAGCTGGCTTTTTCTATTAATGTTAATAGAGAAATGAAAGACGGGAAAGGAAATGATTATAGAGAATTATACCTAAGAGACATGGATTCAGGAGAAATTAGATCCATCCTGACAGGAAAGAATTATTTTTCTTCTATTCAATGGACTTCAGATTCTAAGCAAATAGGCTGTATTTCGAAATTCAACAATATTCTTAAAAACCAGGTATTCCTGATCGATATTGAAACTGGTAGCCATAAACAGCTTACTGAAATACCGGAAGGAATTAATCAATACGTCCTTCATCCAGGAGGTAATGGCATTGCATTCACCAGCATTCCAAAAGAGGCTGCTAAAGATGATTATAAAGCTATTGGATTTGATGCTGAAGTTTTTGAAGAAGATATAATAGATATAAAGTTATATTATCAGAATAATGGAATAACAAAAGTTTTAAATTCTTCAGGCAGCGTATTTGACTTTCAATGGTCTCCTGATGGGAAGATGATAGCAGCTCAGATAGCCCCTCTTAATCTTGTCGACCACAAATACATGTATAAAAAAATATATTTCATCGATATGGATACAGGAGTTATTACACTTGGTGCAGATACTCCAGGGAAACTAAGTCAAATGTCCTGGAGCCCTAACGGCAAGCAACTTGCCTTTATCGCAGGTGTTGATTCATCTGATCCTGTCTCAGGCAGCCTTTTTTCAATCAATGTGCCAAATGAAAAGCCCTGGGAAGAAATTCAAAATCATACAATTAATTTTGAAGGTTCAGTAACTAATGTAATATGGAAAGATAATAAAACTATGATCTTTTCGGCTGAAGAAAGCGTAGATGTGACGATAAATGAACTAAAACAAGGAGATGATTCCTGGAAAAAAATCTCAACCGAGCCAGGAATCATATTTAAAAAATTCAATATTCATGAGAACCAACTTGTGATGGTAGCTAATACATCTGCACATCCTGATGAGGCTTATTTATTCGATCTTAGAGAATATCAATTTCAAAGATTGACAAATCTCAATCCATGGCTTGAAAACTATTCCCTGGCACAGCAGGAAAAGATAAGTTATGAAGCACGTGATGGCCTGATTATAGAAGGTGTCCTGCAATACCCTATCGGTTATCAACCGGGGAATCGCTATCCTTTAATTTGTGTGATTCATGGGGGGCCTGAATCCTGTATGTCAAATGGATGGGTAACCAGTTATTCCAAATGGGGAAATATTGCAGCAAACCAGGGATATTTTGTATTTATGCCCAATTACAGGGCCAGCTCCGGCCGTGGAGTAGCTTATTCCAAAATGGATCAAATGGATTTAGGAGATGAGGAATTCCTTGATGTAATTGATGGCATCGAATATCTATCTGATAAAGGATTTATTGACAAATCAAAGGTAGGTATTGGAGGGGGTTCCTACGGCGGCTATTTTTCAGCCCTGGCGGCTACTAAGTATTCAGACCATTTCGCAGTTGCGATTCCATTTGTAGGTGTAACCAACCAGCTTTCAAAGGTAAACCTTACTGATATTCCCAATGAGATTTATCAGGTGCATTGGAAGATTTGGCCTAATGAGAACCCTGAACTGTACTATGACAGGAGTCCTGTAAAGTACTCATCAAATAATAAAACGGCTACCCTCATTCTTCATGGAAAAGAGGATACAAGAGTCCACCCATCTCAATCACTAGAATTGTATCGACAACTTAAACTTCATGGAAAGGCCCCTGTCAGACTGGTATGGTATCCCGGGGAGGGCCATGGAAATAAAAACAAACAGGCACAGCTTGACTTTAATTTGCGGACCATGCGATGGTATAATTATTACCTGAAAGGAGAAGGCGATCCTCAAGAACTACCTGAAAAGGAGATAAACTATCAGTTAGAAAAACTGGGGGATACAAACCTGGATACCAAATCATCTCCCTGAAATAACTAAATATTTAACCCGAATTCGGCAATAGAACTTTGTAATGAGGCTTTAAAGGGCAATAAAACAGACACTTATTGAGACAAGGCATAGCACCGCTATGGTGAGTTGAAATAAGTGGGTGCAACGGACTGTTTTGCAGCAGTTTAAAGACGGAATAAATTTTCTAATGCCGATTTCGGGTTTAAGCAAATTAAAAAACAGGCTCTGATTGAATTTTGATTTTCTCATCAGATAAATCATTTCAAAAATCTGGCTTCCCGGAAGTGATTAATGTTTTTTCACGAAGAACTGTAGTCTTTTTTACTTCTTGATACTAATAGGTTGAAATAAATTTATAAACTAAATTTTTAAAAAGATGACAACTCTGGAAAATCAAAAAAAACTACATAGATAATAAAAGTGCTTTTAGAAGCTGTTTATGAAAACCAACGGATTATTCAAAAAATATGCCATGTCCATAGCAATAATACTACCCTTAGATCCGACTTGCGGCAGGAGATTATACTTCAGCTCTGGCATCCCTATCCTAACTTTAGACGGGAAGCAAGATTTAGCACATGGATGTATCAAATCATTGGAATAATCCTGTTTACATTAATTGGCATTGTTACTCTGTTTTTATATAGCTAAAAGTGCTTTTCTACTACAAGATTTATAATCCTCTCCCTATTTGCTATCAGTGTTTCCAAATCTTCCATATTTATTATCTGAACTCCATCCCTAAGCTTATATAAAAATATTTCAGCAATCCGGTTTTCAATATCGGCAATAACTTCAGCACTGTTATTATAGGAAGCAAAATATCTGTGGATATTATCCAGATACTCCTTCAATTTATCATATCCATCTTCTTCAATATGAAATATGATTCCGCTAATTATTATGTTGATATTCTTTTTCATTTTTCGCGGATTTATAATTTAATAACCTTTTTTAATATGATTTAATTTGTGAATTAATGTATTCACCAGTATTAGAACCAAGCTTTCTTGTTTTACGATGTTATTTATAACGATTCATTAAATCACTTTTTCAATTACTGATAATTGAATTAATTCCATCACAATATCCATGATTTCTGATTTATGTTTAGGGTTGATATCAGCTCTTTTAATAATTTCATCTACTGATTCAGGTAATGAATCAGGGAAAGGTAAATTATAAAGGAACATTCCCTGGGTATCAGTAAGGTTTATTTTTCTCTCTTTTACTGCTCTACCTTCACCTACCCAAATAGAGATATTGCTAAAATAAGATCCATTTCTTGCCAGGGAAAACTTCGCTCCGGAATTCTTTAATTCCCGAATTTGAAATCCTTCAGGAGATACATTTAAATCATGAATCAGAGATTTTTCAAGATCGATTTCGACAGAGATTTTATCTGTCTTTAGAGAATACCTGTAATAAGGTCTTTTGCTTTCAGTCACTTCTTCCTTTTCTACAATCTGATATTCTGTCATTGTTTCAAGAAAGTCCTGGGCGGTTTGAATATGAACATTTAACCTTGAAGCTGCTTCAGAGGCTGAAATGTTCTGATATGCCTTTAATAAACGGAAAAAGCTTTCCGCATATTCCTTCGACAGGAAATTACATATCTTTCTGGCATCTTTAAAATTCATCATGGCTTCAGGCAAATATGTGAATACGAACTTCATTTAGCTGATCCATAATTCGAACTTCTTCTCCTTTCTGATACAGATGGAAGAAATCGAGGTAAAGATCACCAAGAGATTTGCTTAAGTGATCAAATGACAGATCCTCCTTATACTCCAGGTAGTCTTTCTTGGAGATAAATGTGGAAACATTCCCGTCAAAGTCAAATGTAATATGTGTCTTATCTCTATAATTAAATCCCGGGTTGAAGAGAAAATTTTCAAATTGATTCATACGAACCGGAAGAAAGATAACCTTGTTATGTTCTCTTTTAGTAATTCCCAATAGATTAAGTTTATAATACCTCGCAAATCCAAACAATTCATTTCGGGAAACATCTATTTTTCCAGCAGGCCGGGGTCGTTCTGTATAAGATTCAGGATTTACCTGTACATTTTGAGCAGCAAGTTCTAAAATTTCCCGGCCTCGCCATTTTAATTTTTTCGAGATGAGAGAATATATGGCCATAAATATGGAACATACATAGACAATTACGAATCCTTTGAAGACCTGAGGATCAATAGAAAGCGGACCCTTGGGATTTATAAGTAGAAATACAGCCGTTAATAATTGAAAGATCCCTGGTAACAAGTAATAAAAATTCTTTACTCTGGCAAATAGATAAAGCGATGCTAAAAGGTATATCAGGTAAAATCCAGATAGAATGTATAGTGCTGTAATTCGACCGAAAATAAAATACGATAACCCGAAAACAGTTAATACGATTACGGGTTGCATAGGTCCTGATATGGACCGGTCTGGTTTTAATTTTCTTGAAGTTTCCATTGTTGTTGTTATTTTGATTTATTATAGTATATATTTTATATACTTCAATTTTTTTATACTATATAAATATAGTACTTAAATATTTATTATGCAAGCAATTCATAAGAAAAAATTTGAACTCCTTTTGAACATTTCTTATTATGTGTAAGAAATATTAAGAATATACTGAGAAATGGCAAACTCAATAAAATTCATTCATACAAATATTGTGGCAAAGGATTGGAAAAAATTGGCTCAATTTTATATAGATACCTTTAATTGCATTCCTTACTATCCGGAAAGATATCTCAAAGGAGAATGGCTGGAGCACCTAACAAGCATTCATGATGTCTCAATAAAAGGTATTCACTTGAAATTACCCGGCTATCAGGATGGGCCTACTCTCGAGATATTTCAGTACTCCCCTGGTAAGACACCTGGATCAGGAATGGTTATTAATAGTAAAGGATTTCGCCATATAGCCTTTCATGTTGAAGACATAGAAGAAATCTTAGCATTAGCTATTGAAAATGGCGCTAAAAAATACGGAAAGCTGGTTGAAACTAAGATTACCGGACTTGGAATAATTAAAGTTGTATACATTAAAGACCCGGAAGGAAATATCGTGGAACTTCAGAATTTAAGAAAGCCATAGTATTTAATATGCTTTATACCCAATTATGAAATCAATCTATAATTTGATATGGTGATGCCTGCGCAAAAAGAAAAATAAAGTTATAAGATCCGACAAGTCTGAGAAATTCTTTATAAAATTGTGGTTTTACCGGCTGAAAAAATCAATTTATTCCGGTATTTGGCTATTCAAAGTGGTGAAAGTAAATGAGTGATATTCCAGGAAATAAAATTTTTGTTCAGATCGCAATTACGATATTTTTCATCGTATTGCTAATTACTCCGATGTTTTTAAAGAAAAATACTGTAACCAAGCTTGATGAAAATAAAGAATCCAATGCCAAAATGGCTTTAGAATATTTTGGCTTTTATTTAACAGATATTGCAGAAGAATCCGGAATACAGTTTATTCACAGATCACCTCAGCTGGATCCTAAATTAGATCACATACTTCCTCAAATAGCAACAATGGGAGCTTCAGTATCTGTTGTCGATTTTGATAACGATGGTTGGAATGATTTATATTTCACCAATAGTCATACCGGTGAACTGAATGCTCTATATCACAATCAACAAGATGGCTCCTTCATTGATGTTGCTATTAAAACTGGAGTCGCTGATATAAATAAACGAGGAACCGGGGTTTCTATGGGAGCCATATGGGGTGACTATGACAACGATGGATATGAAGATGTATTGGTTTATAAATGGGGTAAACCCGAGTTATTCCATAATGAATTGGGAAATGGATTTAGAAATACGACAGAAGCGGCAGGCTTACCTGATTGGGTAAATTCCAATACTGCGCTTTGGCTTGATTTTGATAATGATGGATTACTCGATCTGTTTATTGGGGGCTATTACAGAGCTGAAATTAACCTTTGGGAATTATCATCAACTGTAATCATGCCGGAGAGTTTTGAGTATGCTAACAATGGAGGCCGAAACTATTTACTAAAGAATACCGGTAACGGCTTTTTTAAAGATATTACAAGTCAGGTTGGATTGTCAAGTACGCGTTGGACACTTGCTGCAGGATCAGCGGATTTAAACGACGATGGATTCACTGATATCGTAATTGCCAATGACTATGGGAATGATGAATTATTTATTAACCAACAAGGAAAAAAATTCATTGATACCGGAAAAGAAGCTGGTATCGGATTTACTCCAAAAAGTGGAATGAATATGACTTTTGGAGATATTAAAAACACAGGTTTTCAGAGTCTGTATATTTCAAATATCACTGAAATGGGAATCCTCCTCCAGGGGAACAATCTATGGACTCCTAAAGACGGCGCCACAGTTCTCGAATATGCTAATACCGCCAGAACATCAGGGGTAGAATTAGGTGGCTGGAGCTATGGTGCCCAGTTTGCTGACCTTAATAATGACGGTTCTTTGGATCTTTATGTAGCCAATGGGTATATTTCCGGCATCAAGGGTTCCTCTTATTGGTATGATTACTCAAAAGTAACAGGAGGCAACCAAGCCATCATATCTGATGCAGTTAACTGGCCTGCAATGGAAGGAAAAAGTCAATCAGGATATCAACAAAATATGGTCTGGCTAAATGATGGAAATGGAAATTTTCTGGATGCTTCGTTTGATGTTTGTAATCCCGCTACTTTTGACAGCAGATCGGTAGTTATGGTTGATCTTTGGAACCGTGGCGTTTTAGATGTTGTCGTTGCCAACCAGAACAACGCTCCTCTTATATATAGTAATGAAGCTGATCCGAACAACAATTGGATTGCATTTAAACTGAAAGGCATTGAAAGCAATACAAGTGCCATAGGTGCCAGGATTAGTTTGTATTGGAATGATATCAAGCAATCACAGTTTATTACGGGTGGTGTCGGATTTTCATCACAGAAACAAAGAAGAATTCACTTTGGGCTGGGGAAATCTTTGGAAGTAGAAAAAGTTGAGATAAAATGGCCTTCAGGAAGGATTCAAATTATTGAAAATCCCGAGGTGCGAAAAATTCATGATATAGAAGAAAGTAAATGAATAATTCACAAACAATAGCTGCAGGAGAATTACCTCATACACCAAACAAGATGAGTTTCAAACAATATATTAATAAGTATTCACCTCCTGTTTTTATATCTCTCATTTTGCTTGTGGGTCATATTTCATTTGGCATTCTTGAGAGTTTTACAACGGTTATTCTTGCTATTGGTGCCAGTATAATTACGGACCTCATTTTAGGAAGGATATTTTTCGGGAAATGGAAAAACCTGTCCAGCGCCTATATCTCAGGGATCAGTGTAAGTATATTAATACGATCAACCTTCTTCTGGCCGTATGCACTCACTGCAATGATATCCATTGTTTCTAAGTATGTGCTCAGATACAAAGGACGTCATATCTGGAATCCTTCGAACTTTGGAATCTCCTGGATGCTTTTCACTGCTCCTTTCAGCGTAGCAGGATTGAGTATACAATGGGGTAACAATATCTGGCCAATGCTTGTGATCTGGATCCTGGGCGCGGTGATAGTTTACAGGGCCAAAAGATTCCATGTTACTTTCACCTATGTTATCAGTTTTATATTTTTTGCATTTCTTAGAAGTTTAATCAATGGAGACGCATTTTTAGCAGAGTTGGCACCACTAACCGGCCCTATGTACCAGCTATTTATATTTTTTATGATTACAGATCCTCCAACCAATGTCAGAAGTAAAAAAGGACAGATCCTGGTTGCTTTTCTGATTGCTCTTGTAGAATTTGGATTGCGCATGAATCAGATGATCTATGCTCCTTTCTATGCTTTGTTTTTAGTAGGCCCCATTGCAAAATATATAGATTTACGATGGTTTTCAGTTGAAAAAAAGATATAAAAAGCTATTTAAGTTTAGCAAGGCATATTTCAAGGATTTTATTTCCCGGATTTTTACTTCCCGGATTTATTCCGGGATCTTTTCCTTAATACTTTTCATTTAAATAAGATATTTACATACTATTCTAAAAATCGTGTATATAATTATCCCAATGTTTCTTTGTAAAAACTAAAAATATAGTAATGGATTATTACTGATGTGAGAAGATTCCGGCATATAGCCGGGAAGGGATAGGGATGATTTATCGATTTAATCCACAAAGATCAAGTAAAGAAAGTTAGGTTTATATGAATAAGTTCAGATATTTGCCGGTAATATTTTAATCAGGGATATACATGAAACTATTTAATATCTTTTTGTATGTATTGGGTCTGATAGCTGTATTAATTGTTGTCAGTCTTATTATGTTTAACATCGGTGGTAAACGCGCAAATTCTTATATTGGCGATTTCAGGCCTGATGTTTCAAGTCTGAAAGATGGCACTTATGAAGGATCGTATTCTTACCTCATTGAAAGAGTTGGCGCGAAAATAACCTTTGATGTCAACCAAGGGAAATTAGGAAAATATCAATTCGAAAAATTATATGGCACCCTGGGATATGGAGCACCAAATTCGGTGAAAGCTCAAATAGATCTTAGAAGGAATCTTGATTTTGATGCAGTTTCAGGTGCAACCGTAACCAGCAATTTTGCAAAGGCTGCAATTAAAAATGCAATTGATAATGGTCCTATAAAATAATTTTTCAATTACACGAAAGTGACATAAATTTCTGATGGTGACACACTGGCTCAGAAATTCCAAAAGCTTAATTATCCGGAATTTCAGGCGCGTTACTGGCACACCTGAATCCAACTGCAAAATCTACCCAACTGCCCGGAAGACCTTTGCGATAATATACTTTTTTACACATCGATCCCGAATGCCAGCTACCACTTCTAATTACCCTATTATTTCCTGTAACCGGACCTTTTGGATTATTTGCTTCTGATATATTATAATACTCTTCACTATATCGATCTGATACCCATTCCCAAACATTTCCTCCCATATCAAATAAGCCATATCCGTTTGCCTCAAATTGAGCTACAGGATCTATGAGATTTTCCCACTCACCCGGAACATTTGTCTTCCTTTCTTTTGTCCATTTGTCACCATTTGGAAATTCTTGCTCCACCAGGCTGCCCCTTGCTGCATACTCCCATTCAGCCTCGGTTGGGAGTCGTTTGTCTACCCAGGCAGCATAGTCCCTGGCATCATTCCAGGTAATACCAATTACCGGATAGTCAGGATACTTATCTCCACTACGAAACTTATCCTGGTTCCAGAATTCCGGAAGTTTATGACCCGTCTTTTCACAAAACATTTTATATTCAGCATTGGTCACTTCATGTTTATCAATTAAAAATGAACTGATTTGAACCAAGTGGGCAGGACTAAAATCGAGTCCCTTATCAGAGTTTTTACCCATCATAAATTCCCCTCCAGGTATCAATTCCATGGATTCATCTATCTGACTATATGCACTGATTATTGATATCAGAAATAACAATAGAAGGTTCCTGATTCGACCCAGGGCTTTTCTAGTCATTTTCTTCTAGAACATCGTCTACCCATGAAAGCGCAGCCATCATATTGGGGAATCCAATCGTGTTGGTTAGGGATACTACTGCATGACGTATCTCCTCATTTGTTGCTCCTGCTTCTTTAGCTCTTCTTGTATGACTATGTACCGCACCTTCAGATTTAATTGCTGCAGATGCAGCTAATTTTATAAGATGCAATGATTTATGAGACAAAGGACCATCATGTGTAGCTTTCCCAAGGTTTTCATAGGCCTCAAGTAATTTGGGAAACTGATTTTTAATCATTTGATATCTTTCAGGAGGAGATGTAGCCATGATAAAAAAGATTTAGTTTAAAAAAAGTATGATAAAGACTAAATTTACAAAATTATTATGATCATAGAAAGCAATTAATATTTACAAACCTGATATATGACAAAAGAATTCTGGGATGAACGATTTGCAGGCAAAGAATATGTTTACGGCACAAAGCCTAATTCTTTTTTTAAGAAATCAATTGAGCAATTAACTCCCGGCAAATTACTATTGCCCGGAGAAGGTGAAGGAAGGAATGCGGTTTTTGCTGCCTCGAAAGGATGGCAGGTGACGGCCATCGATCAAAGCTCAGAAGCGAAAAGAAAGGCAATCAAGCTTGCTATGGACAACAATTGCAATTTCCAATATCATCTTTTAGATATTATGGACCTGGAAACTGAAACAGTTCAATACGATGTTATTGGACTATTTTTCTTTCATCTACCACCTGAGATACGTAAAAAAGCGCATCAACTCTTAGTTAAAAAGTTAATACCTGGAGGACAAATCATTCTGGAAGCATTCAGCAAAAGTCAACTAGGTAAGACTTCAGGAGGACCTCCTGTATTGGAAATGCTTTTTGATAAGCAAATACTTGAGGGAGATTTTAAAGATTTAAAGATCATAGATCTTGTTGAAAAAACGGTAATGCTGAATGAAGGATCCTTTCATCAGGGAGAGGCTTCGGTAATTCAGTTAATAGGTCAGAAATCATATTAGCCCTGTTTTGCGACTTCCTATAAATTCAATTGTAACAGAATTATATCTTTTTTATTCCTGAAAATCCTGTTTAAATCTTTGATCATATAATAGATGATTCTGCATATTTCCTGAGATACGGTATAATATGCTATACAATCTATTTTTATTAATTTATCAGAATATCGAGTTAGAAAATCTATTTTTTAAAATGATTCCATCCCTGGGCTTGAATGGCGACTACATTTTCAGATTTCGTAACCAGATTTATTCCCTTATTCTTTTCCTGTACATAGCCAATAAAATGAATATCCGGATGATTCTTTATCAATTCAAAATCTTTTTGTCGTATGGTAAATAACAATTCATAATCCTCTCCCCCATTCAACACACAAGTTACCGGATCTATTTTGAAATCCACTGATGTTTGATAAGTCATCTGATCAATAGGTAATTTGTCTTCATAAATCACAGCTCCTACTTCCGATTGAGAACAGATATGCATGAGGTCTGAAGCCAATCCATCCGATACATCAATCATAGATGTCGGAATTACCTTTAAATCTGCCAGCTCATAGATGATATCCATTCGGGCTACAGGTTTCAGCTGCCTGCCAACTATTGTGCTATACGCTTCCAATTGTGGTTGCATTTCAGGATTTTCCTGAAATTCCTGTTTTTCGCGTTCTAAAACCTGCAAACCCATATAAGCGCCTCCCAGGTCACCAGTCACGCATATAATATCTTTTACTTTGGCAGTATTTCTTTTAACCACTTCTTTTTTCGTCACTTCCCCAAGAACTGAAACAGAGAGAACAAGTCCAGATCGGGACGAAGTAGTATCTCCACCAACCAGATCTACTTTAAAAGATTCACAAGCTTTTCGAATACCATCATAGATGGCATCCACTGCTTCAACTGAAAATCTATTGGACAAACCTATGCATACAGTGACCTGCTTTGGTATACCATTCATGGCGGCTATATCTGAAACATTTACAGAAATGGCTTTATAACCCAGATGCTGTAAAGGCATGTAGGATAAATCGAAATGGACACCCTCCAGGAGCATATCAGTAGATAGCAGATGATAATTATTACCAGTATCAATGATAGCGGCATCATCATCAATACCCAATATAGTAGAAGGTTGTTTATTGCTGAAACCTGATTTAATACGGTCTATCAATCCAAATTCCCCAAGCTTGTTAATTTCAGTACGTGATTCCATATTGATTTCTTACTCTTGCTATCTTCAATCTTATGATTTCAGAGAGAAGATGGTGGCTAAAATATTTGCTTAAATATCCTGAAGAGGATACAATTTGCTATACAAAAATGATGTTTTCTTTTATGAATAGGAAATATATGACAAGATGTAATCAATGAATTCCTTTGGCTGCACTAAATTTTTACCATTTCTGTATTATATCAATTTTAGGGATACAGAAAACTGTCATGGTCTTAAATTTTCGAATATACCTCTTCAGCCCAGGAGTAGAATTTCCCAGGTAGAGCGCAGACCAATATTGAATTTCGTTACATTCATATTCATTTGCAACAATTTTTTTGTTCCCGGTCACTTATGTTTTTAAAAGATTCATACATAATTCGAT
>Ga0316192_10001014_pt1 | contig 20625 bp, 16 predicted proteins | sample MerIslwburrow_MG_FD_204931 | JGI IMG/M metagenome (GOLD analysis project Ga0316192, IMG submission 204931) | Coastal sediment microbial communities from Maine, United States - Merrow Island worm burrow | ecosystem: Environmental > Aquatic > Marine > Coastal > Sediment | place: USA: Maine...
CGGAAAGTAATTACATATTATTGTTATCCACGAACTGATCAAAAAGCGCGCCTATCAGGCGCGCCCCATAACTGCAAAACTCTTGATAAACGGTCCAGCCATACGCGGGTCCTTGATCATTGCACCATAGTCACCCACGTTGAATTTTATCTTTCGTGAAGTGTAGGCCATTCCCAGACCCATCATGCCCGGTGGTTTGGCCAGCCACTTGTTCCAGTTATCAAAGGTCGCCCGAAGGTCCCAGTTCACCTCCTGGCCGTCATAGATACCTGCATCCTCTGCCTTGCCATTGACAACATTGATATAGGCGCGCGGTGTGTCCTCACCATCAAAACCATATGCAATCACTGAATTGAAGTTTATTTTCGCAAGTGCATCCGAAAGTTCAGGTTCAGCATTCCACTGCTCCATGTAACTCTTTATCCATTCATCAGAAAACAGATCTGCCATTTTTTTGTCTCCTCCGGGTTTTATGCCGAAATGGTGATTAACTTAATGTAAAGGTACGGTTTAACAAGAAAAAATATTTGTTATAGCCAACACTAAAATATCAAAATAAGTCACAGAAATACAGAAGAAATACTCTACTGTATAGAGATTTATATCCTATCCAGCCCCATTGATGTAAGCCCCCGGAACAAAATAGACCGGCGCTGCCCATGCGTGCGGAGTCTTATTCCGATAAAACTGGCGCTTATCAGGCGGTGTCCTGTTACCGACAGCGCCTGTTTTGGTCGATCCCGGCTTAATGATGACGGTTACCACCTGCTGCTGGTTTCCGTCGGCACGGCGAGACAGGGAAAACGCTTTGGAATGGCGAGATCGTGTTTATCAAGAACCTGAATGATGGTCGGTAAATATGGTATAAAAACCTAGATTACATAAGGATATCGCTCATGTTGCATGTAAATTCATCGATTGTACAACGGACTCGCTTGAATATAGTATGTAAAACATAAGGTTGTCATGCAGCGTAGAGGAAATGTTAATGGTATTCATTCAAATGCAGGGCTCCGGGGTGTTGCGAGGCGCTGACTCATGAGTCAGCCTCCACCATCGGAAACAATGGACGATCACTCAAACGATCAGCGACTCCATGATCGGCGTCAGCCCTCGCTCAGGACCCTGCTGGGCTCATTGAGACACTACCGACGCCGGCATTTACGACGTGAAGACGACCAGTTAAATAGTTACACGGACTGGTATGGGCACTGGCCGTTCGCTGCCACCCTCACCATCATACTGCTGTGCTTCGCCGATGCCTTCCTTACCATTGTCCTGCTGAGCAAGGGAGCCGTTGAGCTCAATGGCCTGATGGACTGGCTGATACAGAGAGATACGCACATGTTCGCGATTGTGAAGATGTCGATGACCGGGGTGGCACTGATTATTCTGGTGATGCATTTCAACTTCCGCATCTATAAGTATGTTGCTGTGCGTTATCTGATCTATGCGCTGGTACCGCTTTATTCACTGTTAATCTTTCATGAGCTGACGATGCTTGCGAATATCTGATGGGCATGGTCAGGCCCCGATAATTCAGCGAATCGCAAAGCCCAGTACCGCGATATCATCAGAGAGAGCTTCGCTGCCGCGCCAGTCAGTTATTGACTGAAACAGCCCGTCGAGACTCGTTCCAAACGGTTCTCCCGATGCGCTGCACAATGCATTACGCATGCGATCGCGGCCAAATTGCTCACGTGACTCGGGATTTCGCTCTTCATACAATCCATCGGTATGCAGGTACAGGCGGTCGCCCGCCTGCAACTCGATCAACGTGTCTTCATATTCAGAATCCGGGAACATGCCAATCGGTACAGCGGGTACATCGTGTACATCAGACGATCCATCCGCATGTATCACCAGTGGCCCGGCGCTGCCGGCACTGACAAAACGAAATGTTCGTGTCTTCACATTGAGTACGCCGTAGAGGAAGGTGAAGTAGTGCCGGCCGACAGATTCCATGGGAAACAGTGTGTTCAGATTACGCGCCAGCCATGCAGGGCTGGTTATATTAGCCCCGGATGTTCCGCCGTATTCTGCCGCTTCTTTTTGTCTGATCATCTGTGACAAATGATGCGTCACTGACACAGAAAGCAATGCAGAGGCCACCCCATGTCCGGATACATCCATGACATACATGGCAACGTGCTCATTGTCGCGCTTGAATAGATTCAGGCCATCACCGGCAAGTTCATCACAGGGCCGGTACTGCCAGATAAACTCGGCACCCTCGATATCGATCGGTTTATTCGGCAACAGTGACGCCTGTACCCGCGCGGCAGCTTCAAGGTCACGGTTCATGCGGTCATTGGTTTGCCTCAGCTCAGAGACGGCCTGTGCGTAACCCAGTACATTCTCGACGCGTGCACGCACCACCTTGAAATCCAGCGGCTTGGTGACATAGTCATTGGCACCCAGCGACAGGGCTTCGGCTACATCGCTGCCCTCATCCCTGGCGGTGGCCATGATGACCGGCAGTTCCGTCTTTGAATAAACTTCACGGGTTTTTTTCAATACCGTCAGCCCGTCGATATCCGGCATCATGATATCGAGCATGACCAGCTGGTAATCACCGCTCAGTATCTTCTCCAGTCCGGAGTGGCCGCCATCAGCGGTGTCAACGGTGAAGCCCAATCGCTCGAGTCGGCGCGCCAGCAGGTCGCGATTCATTTCATTGTCATCGACAACGAGTATCCGGGCAGTCGTTATATCCATACCTGGCACGTGGTGCTCTCCTCTTCGAGTATGCTGGTTAACGCCATGCCTATTTATCTGGCCGTTGCGTCGATTGCATGCCGGATATGTTCCAGGATGCTTTCAGGCGACATTTCGGCTTTCCTGATAACGGTTTCTACGTGCATATTCAGATCGGCCAGTTCGCGCTCATCGAGCTCCATAGCCGTGAGTACCACTACGGGGACCCGCTGCCAGGCTTCATGCTTTCTGAGGGTGTGCAGAAACTCAAAACCGTTCATGACCGGCATCATCAGGTCCAGCATGATGACCGCGGGTAATGCCCGGGTCACCGCCTCGAGTGCATCCTTGCCATTTTCGGCTTCATTGACAGTCCAGCCCTCGCCCTCCAGCATGCGGCAAAGCAGTGCCCGGTCTTCCGGGTTGTCATCAACCACCAGTACCGGCGCGGTGTTTTCATGGTGGGTATATTTCTCGAGCAGCGGCAGCAATCGGCTTCGGTCGACTGGCTTGGTCAGGTATTCGGCAGCACCCAGTGAGTAACCCATACCCTTGTCGTCGATCATGGTTAACATGATGACTGGGATATGCATCAGCTCGGGATCGGCCTTCAGTGTGCTTAACAGACTCCAGCCATCCATACCCGGCATCATAACATCCAGGGTGATTGCATCCGGCTTGCAGACGCGCGCCTGCTTTAGTCCTTCCTCGGCCCGGGTTGCGACGACAACGGCATAGCCCGCTTTTTCAATCGTTCGCCTGAGCATGTCACAGGTCGACTCGTCATCATCGATGACCAGTATTGTCTGTGTATCGGGAGATGCATGGCCGCTGGCCGTTGTCGAATCAGTGCTGTCCTGTTGCGGCAGTTGCTTGCTTGCTGTACGGGCAACCTCCAGTGCATTGACCTCTGCTGGCAAGCTGATGGTAAAGATAGAACCCACACCGGGCTGGCTCTCCACTGTGATATCTCCACCCATCATCTGGCAGAAACGTCGGGTAATCGAGAGGCCCAGTCCGGTACCGCCATAATTACGCGTGGTTGAATCGTCAGCCTGTGTGAAATCTTCAAACAACCTGTTGATCTGGTCAGTGGCAATGCCAATGCCGCTGTCCCTGACGGACAGTACAATCCAGTCGCCACCGGTTTTTCGTTCACGCCGGGCGACCAGTGAAATCACGCCGTTGCGGGTAAATTTTGCAGCATTACTGAGCAGATTAAACAGGGCCTGCCTGACCTTGGTGAGATCAGCGCGCATGGTGCCCAGGTCTTCCATCACATCAAGCTCAAGCGTATTGGTGTTTTTCTCCATCAATGGCGTCACCGTGCTGACGATGTCTGCAAGCGTGGCCGAGAGGTCGAAGCGTTCAAGATAAAGGTCCATGCGACCCGCCTCAATCTTGGAAAGGTCAAGAATGTCATTGATCAGTGACAGCAGGTGCTTGCCGGCGGCATTTATCTTTTCGAGGTCAGGAATGAATGCCTCCTGACCGGTTTCAACTGCATCTTCCTGCAGCATTTCGCTGTAGCCGATAATGGCATTCATTGGTGTCCTGAGTTCATGGCTCATATTGGCCAGGAAGGCACTCTTGGCACGGTTTGCCTGCTCTGCCATTTCCATGGACTTTCGCAATTCCGCCTCAGTATGCTTGCGCTTGCTGAACTCCTTCAGGACGAGTTTGCCTGCCTCGTTGAAACTGCGTCCCAGCACGGCCAGTTCATCCGAGCCACGCTCGTCTACCGGATGCACATAGCGACCTTCACCGAACTGTTTGGTGGCCCTGACAAGACGTCTGACCCGGCGAGACATGCTGTAGGCCGTTCCCGTACCGATAATCACGGCCAGTAGTGCAGTCACCAGGGCTATCAGGAGGAACTTGCGCTGCAGTCGATAAATAGGCTGGTAGATGTCTTCGGTATGGTATTCATGCAGCAGGATCCAGCCCAGTGCCGGTAAATCTCCGTCAGGTTGTGAAACCGCATAGGCAGACAGCAGGCTTTCCCCCGATTGCCAATTCTCGCGTTCTGCAGTAAAAACTCTGGCACCGGACGGTATTTCCACGCCTGTGAAGTAAGCCGAACCACCCCTGTGAGGAGATGAATCAGGCATGTTGCTATGAATTATGTTGCGATCATCTGTGAACAGCACAAAGTTAAAACGGCTCACCTGTCGCTCGTCCATGCTGCGTTGATCAATTATCGATTGCACCTCGGCCAGGCTGATAATCACCTTCATGACGCCAAGGGCCTCGCCCGCCTCATCATCGATTCGGAACGCGGCGACCGTTGCGTAGCTGTTCGTGCTCTCGTCAAACCTGACATTACCCACATAAATACCGTTTTCCATCGCCTGCAACCACCAGTTTTCATTGCTTTGACGGTAGCTGCGGGTGAGATCGGTCTGGGCAACGTTTGCACCGTAACGGTCTGTGATGATGATTTCAGGATAAATCGATTGCCCGAATCCCTGGTTGAGCCGGTCACGCAGTCCGCGCAATAAACGAGACATCCTGTGTTGCAGCAGGCGCTTCATTAAAGACGTGGTTTTGCCCGCTGCAGCAGCAGCGCGCCAATCGGTGTCCCGACCGCCGATGATGCTTTCCGGGTCGCCAAGGTCTTCCATGGCGCGATTCGCGTCCACCAGATATTCCTGTATATCCTGGCCGCTGGCGTAGGCTTGCCAGCCGATGATTCGGGAATGCATTGCCCGGTCGATTTCATCCATGATGGCGCTTACATAGGCAGCAGACGTATCGTTGATGACCGCACGCATGGAAGCCTGCCCGATGTTCAGCACGTACATGCCGGCAAGTCCGATGACCAGTGCCGGCATCAGCATGCCGAGGATTAACTTGTGAGAGAGCTTCATCGTTTACCTTGATTCCGGGAAAAAGGCTCTCGTGACACAAGGAACGCTCATGAATCTACGCCGCCGTTTACCCTGTGCACGAATTCAATGAAATCTGCAGCAGGCATCGCCCGGGAATAATGCCAGCCCTGTGCATAATCCACGCCCCGGCTCAAGAGGTAATCAGCCTGCCGGGATGTTTCCACACCTTCTGCAATGGTGCGCAGTCCCAGACGCTGGGCCATATCGATGATGGTGTCGAGCATGCCGGCGTTCAGCGCATCCACGCCCACGGTGTCAACAAAGCGTTTGTCGATTTTCAGGTAATCAAGCGGAAATGTCTCGACATAGCTGAGACTGGAATAGCCCGTACCGAAGTCATCCAGGGCAATGCCGGACTTGCGGTTTTGCAGGCGCTGCATGATGTCCCTTGCCTTGCCGTCGGCATCGTCAATCAGGCCACGCTCGGTTATTTCATAGATTATCTGTTCCGGCAGGATAGCGCTGTTGCCGAAAATACTGCTGGATGATTGCAATATCCGGTCTGATTCAAAATGACCGGGACTTAGATTGATCGCGATATGCAGGGAGCGGTCCTCCTGCAGCAGCTGACCAATCTCAGTGCGCAATTTCTGCATCAGCCACACGGTCATTGGCTCGATGAGCCCGGTATCCTCCGCCAATGGAATAAAAAGATCCGGTCGCACGCGCTTGCCGCCAGGCTGGCGCCAGCAAATCAATGCCTCGGCACCGATACAGCGCCCACTCCGGAGTTCGATGACCGGTTGGTAATTAATCTCGAACTCGTCTTTTTGCAGGCTGCGTTCCAGTTCGCCCTGCAGTGACAGTCGACGCTGCAGGATACCGATGATCAGGAATACCAGCAGTGCCGAGGTGCCGGCGCCAATTGCCCCCAGTAACACGGCCATGCGTTGCCAGTCATGCAGAATCCATTCATCAGCCGCCGCTACCACCGAGTAGGTCCCGGGGAAACCGTCCAGCTCGACGGCAAACAGGGTGCGTTCCACCCCGTCTTTGAACAGCGCCCGTAACTGCGTTGAGCCATCACCACCGACCGATTCAGAGGCAACCATTTCCATTTCAGGCACGTTGCCTTCCCAGGCATACAAATGGGTGTCCTCGCGGCGCACCAGTACTGCGAAACCGTGTTCACCAAGGTCGGCGCCCATACGACCTATGAGGACACTCGGGTGTATCAGGGCGATAATTTCAGAGCCATCCTCACGTTGCCGCAAGGCAATCAGTCCGTAGCGATCCATGAGTCGAATTTCCAGGGGACCGAGAAGTCGGAAACCGGCTTGTGGCGGTGGCAACTCGGGCTTGAGTGGAGGCCTGATCGGCCCCCAGCTGGTGCACACCAGCTTCCTGTCGGGGCTGATCAGGCCGATCTCGCTGATGCCGGGAATGTCATAGGACATGGTATTCATGGCGCTGACATCATCCGCGCTGCATTGATAGGTCAGGTCAGAGAGTGCAATCAGGCCCTGGTTGATGTCGTTCAGCAGTTGCGAGGTATCGGCCGCAATATCCTGTGCGATTGTTCGCAGGTTATTCTCGGCGTTGACCACGGTCGTTTTGTACGCCAGATAGATGGCATAACTTACCGGTGCCAGCCCCGCCACCATGGCGAACACGGTTGCCAGCAGTACGATCAGTCGGCGTCGCAGGGCGAAGGACAGGCCTCCCCGGCTAAACGGGTTAGTTGCCATCTGAACAGGTGCTTCCGGTATTTGTACAGATCGCCATATCTCTTGTTGTTTCTATCACTTAGAGCCGTAGACCGTGCCACGAATTATAAGGTATGCTGCTGCAATAGCTACACTCCCATGCAGGTTTTCCTGCTGCCCGCATGAGGACATTTTTAGCTGTAGCCATTTTGCGCCTGCCTTTTTGAACCATGCTGACATTGAATACTGTGACTGGAGACAACATGACTAAAGCACTCATTACCTGTGTTTCGATTCTTCTATTACTTGCCGCTTGCTCGCAACCGCAGATGAAAAACCCGTTGCCACCGATTAAATCACCGGATACGTCCTCACAGATATTCCTGAAAAACGTCTTTCCGGCGGGACCCGATGTATATCAACTGACGTTCACTCTGGATAATGTGCCGATCTACCGCTTCGGTGAATCGCGTCAATATTCGTTCTACCTGGACGCGGGTGACCACATGCTTGGCTATACCCATGGCTCAAAAAACTGTGAAACCAATATCTACATTAAACCCAATGCCAATTATGTATTCGAACTCGGTCCCGAGTGCCGCATTGAGATGATGAGCGATTAATGGTGTACGCTGATAGCCGGCTGAGGTAGTACAGTGGCTATGCAGCACCCGGAGTGGATTGCCTACCTGGTCTTCATCCTTGACCTGACTATTCGTATAGGCCTGTCACTCCGCATCCTGATGCGAGGGAACACCGTTGGCGTGACCTTCGCATGGATGACCATCGTACTGGCATTACCCTATCTCGGGGCGCTGCTCTACCTGCTGATCGGCGAACTCCGGCTTGGTGAACATCGCCTCAGGCGTGCCAGAGAAGTGATCGAAAAGTCAAGACCGTGGCGCAATACCCTGAGCGGGCTGGCCTCACGGGAGACTGTCAATATACCGCCAGGCTATCAATCGCTCGATCATCACGTCAGGAAAATTATTGGCTATCCGTCCCTGCCCGGTAACACGCTCACGCTGCTGAGCGATTACCAGTCAATCTTTCGCGCGCTCATCAATGACATCAAGGCGGCGCACACATCGTGCTCACTAGAGTTCTATATATGGGAAGCTGGTGGTCTGGCTGATGAGTTGCTGGAGGCAATTCTCGAGGCGCGTGAACGTGGCGTACACTTCAGGATTCTGCTGGATGCCGTAGGCAGTAAAAACTTCCTCAGGGGTGAACCCTGTCGTCGTCTCAGGCAGGCTGGCATCAATATCAAGGATGCACTCAGTGTGAACATGCTGAAAATGCTGTTTCAGCGTGCTGACATCAGAAACCACCGCAAGATTGCCGTCATTGACAGCCGCATTGCCTATACCGGCAGTCAAAACCTTGTGGACCCGCGGTTTTTCAAACAGGACGCCGGTGTTGGCGAGTGGGTAGACCTGATGATCAGGGTCGAGGGGCCTGCCGTGACGGCGCTCGATAACGTCACCGCGATGGACTGGTCGGTGGAAGCCGGTGAAGCCTGCGACTTCCCGATATCGACGATCTCGATGCAGGCAGCCGGTGAAGTGCCGGTGCAGGTGGTGCCGTCAGGTCCCGTGTTTCGCCAGGGTGCCATCCATGAACTGATCATGAGCGTTATCTACAGGGCGCAACATGAGCTGATTATTACAACACCCTACTTTGCACCGGATGAGGCCCTGATACAGGCATTGACTGCTGCAGCCAACCGCGGTGTTGCTGTCACGCTCGTCATTCCCGCGCAGGTGGACTCTTTAATGGTCCGCTATGCAACCCCGGCACTGCTTGACAGCCTGGTGGCTGTCGGCATCCGGGTTGCCCGCTTTGACCAGGGATTGCTGCACACCAAGTCCATTAGTGTCGATACTGAATTCTGCATCGTCGGCTCGGTCAATCTGGACATGCGCAGTCTCTGGTTGAACTTCGAGATCAGTCTGTTTGTTTACGATGCAGGTTTTGCGCGGCAGGTTCGTGAACTGCAGATGGACTATATTTCCGAGTCAGAATTTATCGACAGGGAACATTTCAGTCAGCGCACCTTTCCACAGCGACTGGCCGCCAATATCATGCGCCTGTTTGCGCCGGTGCTGTGAATGTTTCAGTCGCCTGCCCGGGTATGTATGGATAATACATTGCCGCCACCGAAAGTCAGCTCGTAGACGAATGAACCCTGGACATTGCTATAGGTCCAGCGATTGCCTTCCCTGAATGACGGTTCTCCGCAGGTGTTCAGCACCGCGTCCTCGGTATCGCCCACCGAGATGAAATTCGTGCCGCAGGTCATGGTGTTTGCCGAATCGGTCGACAGTTCGTCTGCCACGGACAGACTGACGGAGGAAACCGACAGCATTGCGCACGGTAAAAATTTAAGCAGTGTTTTCATGATGGATACCTGTTTAGTCGAGCTGTTTTTTTGGGAATCTCGCTGTATTGCGTTGCACGCGGCTTACCCGGCCAGTTTTATCGCACCCGTAATGCCGGTGATCACCATTTGCGTACCGATAACCGCCAGAATCAGGCCCATGAGGCGGGTAATCACGCTGAGGCCACTGTCACCGAGCAAGTGCACCAGTCGTTCACCGGACACGAAAAAGAGGTAGGTAATGATACACAACAGGGCAAACGCTCCAATTGTGATCGTTAATGCGGCAGGGCCTCCGGCCGAGGAAAAATTCATTGCGGCGGCGATGGTTCCCGGCCCCCCCAGCAAGGGTATCGCGAGTGGCGTGACAGCGATACTCAATTCACCCTGAATGCTTTTTTCCTTTTCCCCGCTAACCGGGCTGTGAACCTTAGACGGGTCACCGTGCAACATCTGTATACCAATCATAAATACCAGGATGCCTCCCGTGATCTGGAAGGCCGGAAGTGTGATACCGAATAGCGCAAAAATAATCTTGCCCAGCAGGCTGAAAATAACAATCAGTATGAACGTAAACAGCAGGGCCTTGGCGGCAATGCGGCGCCTGATGTCCGGCGGATCATCTGCCGTCAATCCGAGGAATATTGGTGTATTGGCGACAGGATTCATTATGGCGAAGAACCCCATGAATACTGTCAGTGCATGACCTGTCATCTCGTGCATGGTGTTACCTGCTGAACGCCGTGAGCCAGTCGTTACCACAAACGGTGATATCAGCGCATGTCGCGAACTGACATATCATGGCTGCTTATCATCACGTTTCCCTGATGTTATGATGTGCAATATTCTTTATGTCTGGATTATATACACTGTAGCGCTCAAGTTAAGCGCGATATTCTGCAACAACACGGGAACATACAATGAGACGATACATCCTGTTACTGGCACTCTGTGCCCTGCCGCTCGGCAGTCTCGCTGAAAAAGGCCAGTCCATCATGTTTGGTGACCCGGACCCGGTCTATGCAGAACCGGTAAAAAAAGACCCGGCAAAGGAAAAGGCCGACTACTGCAACGAGCTGCGCAGGCAAATGGATGAGCTAAAAGGCAGTCCACAGCAGAGAAACATGGTCGTACAACGCTATGAACTGGAATGCCAGCAGCGCTAGTCTATCAGGCTGTGGTTATTAAACAGATTCTGCCAGACCGGTTTTTTCTTTTTAGTCTTTTCCGCCTCGTCAGTCAGCTTGTCAATATTGGTACAGCCTTCACCGGCGTCATCGCCCTTGCTGACGGATAACCAGACCTTCTCCAGCATGCGCGACGACAAATAGATGGTTGGGCTGAGCGCGAGCATGCCGATTTCCTGGATTGCAGCCTTTGCTGGAATCGCCACAACTCTAGGATTCCTGATCGGGCCGCTCAATCTGATGGGGTTGATTTGTGAAAACAACCGCCTTTTTTGTCTTGGAAGCAAAACGGCATCAACTGTTTCGTCGCGAAGATCCAGGTCGAGTCGCCCGCCCAATGACAGGTTGGGGCCATCGGCGAGCAGCACTTTGCTGTTTAATTTTCCGTTCGCAGCAGTGAAATCGGCAACGACGCAATTCAGGTTAACGTACTTTTCACCCGTGGACGTTGATAAAGCCCAGCCAAACACATCAACTGACAGATAATCGGCATAAAGCTTGGGTATCCTTGCATTCTCTAGCTCAATATTGATTCTTCCGTTGAGACTCGATGCCAGCTGATGCGCGGACTGGCCGCTGCTGGTGAGGTCCAGAAGTATATTGGTGCGGCCATCGATCGCGGTATTGTTTTGTGCGAGCATGGGGCCGAGGATTAAATCATCAGCAACGACCTTCAGTGTATAGGCGGGCATTTCAGTCGCCTGCAGATTAAAAATCACATCCATGTTGCCGTCGGCATAGACAAACCGCAAGGGATCAACCATGAGTTCACCATTCTTGAGGTTGATATGCCCAACAACGCTGTCGATGGAGGCTTTGCCGTAACTCTCGATCTCGTCAATGTTGATTTCCAGGTCAAGGTCGAAGTTATTCAGAAAATCAACAGGTAATGGCCCCCTGCTGAAGAGATAGTCATCTCCGGACGGCTCGGTCATTGTGAGAATCTCTGCATCTGCCTTCTCCTCGAGCAGAAATCCAAAGTCGGTAAGATCGAGCACGGGAACGGAAAAAACTCCACTGAAGGTTGGCTTGTCTTTGCGCTTGTGGCCATGGAGGTTCGTGGTGCTAGATGTTTTACCAACCGTCATCACGCCCTTGTAGGCAATGACATCATTATTACTAGTGAAGTGACCCTGCCCACGGTAGGTTTTCAGAGCGGGCAGATTGAAACCCAGTGCGGTACCTAGGGCAGACGGCTCATCGATCTCCAGGTTCACATGTATATTAACCAGGTTGTTGTTCTTCAGGTCATCGTAGCCACCCTGCATATCAATCTTGTAAAGACGGGTCTGACTGGAAGCAAGCTCAAATTTCTCGATCCCCCAGCTGCCATCAATATCCGATATTTCAGCACTGCCTTGCAGTCGCCCAAGGTAGCCGGGCGGTTTATCTGCAATGGCAGCAACAAGGTCGGCAACCGCCACGTTGTAGTCAACATAGACAGTACTGCCCTTGTGTAGCTGCGTGGTGACCTTTCCATGCATGCGTATTGTCGGTTGATCAGGCCTGCCGATATCGACCTTCAGTGCATCAAACAACAGGTTTGACTGGTTAACGGTCAGGGTGCTGCTGACAACTGTCTGCCCCAGCTCTGGCAGGTCTATTCCCGCCAGTTCAGAGAGCTTGCTCAGGTCAGCGGCATTGGCAGTCACATCGAATAATGCAGAACCCATGCTCATGGATTGTCCGAGTACAACCCGGTTGATGTTGCCCCTTGCCGTTATCTGTAGCCCGTCCTTGTCACCCGTGCGGATGTTGACGTTTTTCAGATTCAGTTGCTCCAGGTTTCCGCTGACATTCATGCTCGCTTCGCCAGGGCCAATCGCCGGCAAGCTGACATTCAGCTTCCCTGCCAGGGCCGCCACATCCGGTGACTGCACTGAAAGCCGCATATCAATCCCGCCCGCAATCGAATCTTCATGCAGCGGGATATCACTGATTTGTCCCTGCAGCCGGGCAGTACTGTCGCCCTTGCCACCGATTCTCAGGTCAGTGTCATAGAGGCCTATCGAATCAGTGCTGATGAGCAGTTTAGCGCTGCCTGAAACTGCACCGAGCTCGGGCACATCGGCCATATCGAACAGGTTCAGCGCGGCTGTTGTCGGTGCTGAAAATTCGGCGTTAATACCACTGTCTGTCTTTAAAAAGAGTTGCCCTCCATCATAGATCTCCGTATTGCCAGCCACCTTTACAGCCAGCCCCTTACGTGTGCTGGCAGCGGCATCCACATCAGATAAATAAAAGTGCCCGTCTTTTTCCTCGAGGACGGCTTTTAATTCAAGTGATTTCAACTGGTCAAGCTTGCCGAACAACAGCCAGGACGCGACAGCAGGCTGTGTCGAGTGCCCCTTTATCTGGAGCGACAAACCTGCACCGTTATAAAAATTGTCAACCGATCCGCTGACGTTGACATCCACCTCCGCACCGCGTTGCAAATTCGCATCAATCGACTCGAGTCGAGGTGTGGCATAGTCACCTAGCAGCCGGGCGTTGACGCGTAATTCCCCAAGCTCGGGGATACCATCTCCCAGCCACTCCAGCAGCAATCGGGTGTCTTGTAATGCAACATCCAGCTGCAGGTCCATGCCCTTGCCGTTCATGAAGTCGCTAATCGTGCCGGCAATTTTTACATGTCCATTTTTACTCGTGACATCAAGCTCTACAGGTGCAGGACTGTCTTGATCCAGTGCATCCTCGATTGATGGTAATGACCCCCTGAGACTGAAGGATTGACCTTCAAACTGACCATCGCCCTGGATGCTTATGGGACCCTTGTCAGCGCTATCACCCAGTCGTAACGTGTTCAGGGAAAAGCGGTGCAATGTGCCGGGCGGTATTTCCTGGTATTCAAACACCAGGCCCTGGAAGTTTGCACTGGCGATCACGACGGGCAGCAGACGAGGATCGAACGACCCGGAAGATTGCGTTGTTGACTCATTCACCTTCAGGAACAGCTGATTCACCTGCAGCTCGTTCAGCCACAGCGTTCCTGACAGCAATGGCCGCAACTGTATCGCGGTTTTCAGTGAGTTACTGGAGAAATGATAGCTGTCATCGCGTGCGTCCAGCCGCACGTCACCGACAGTCAGCTCGAGTGTCTCTCCAAGATGAAGTGTCAGTTCACCGTCGATGCGCAGGTCGCTGTCGAAGAAGGTGTCCGCTACCCAGACAGCCGCACGAGAGTAAGTGGCGTTATCAAAAAACACCACGACGCCGACCAGGAACGCACTTAGACAAAGGAGTGTGCCGACGAGCAGTACCGCGATGCGTTTTATCCAGATCATTCGATTGCCTGTGTGTGATGCTCCTGGAGCCTGGACATTTCGTTCATGCGCTGTGACATTCTCGCGATCTGTGCCCAGTCGTGAGTGACAATATCCTGGGCATGCGACAGGTTATTGCGCAGCGACTCGAGGTTCTTGATGGCCTGCTTGCCGCTGCGCTTCGAATCGAAGCCGAATATCTCGAGTATCTGCGGATGTTCGATGGCTATCCTGGCCTTGTCAGAGAGCTGCAAACAATCGATCAGTGAACAATGCTGGTTTCTGCGCTGGCGCTCCTGCTGCATCTGCTGTGCCTTCAGGAGGCGCTCACTCGAAAGAACCGACTGCCAGCTGTCATCCGGATATTTTTTCTGGATCATCTGCACAATCCGCATTTCAATGATGGTGATCAAGCCGAACAGCCACATTCTCACCATGGGCTTGTTGATGTCATCACGACAGATGACACCCGTGACCTCGCCGAGCATCGACACGAAGCAATAATTGTGGCGTGTCAGCACATGAATGACATCTGACAGGGTGGCATCACCGCCAATTACCTGGTCCGTGGTAAAGTGCCGCATGCAGTCAGTACACAGCTCATCCTGTAAACCGGTATAGCGTACATACCCCTGCACGGTGCCCTTGCTGCGGATGCTGGCAACGTCCTGCTGATGGTGTGCCATGACCTTTTTCACTTCCTCGCAGCGAGTGTTGATATCAAACGAGAACAATGACTCCGCGATATCCCGCGCCGTGAACAGTTCCATGAACATGCGCCTGAACTTCGGCCCCGAGATCCCTGACCATTGTTCGGCAAGACTCTCCGGGGACAGCGAGTGTATCTGTGAGGGCTTGACGAGCCCGAGCTTTTCCACGCTCTTCGCGTGGATACGCTCGGCGTGCCTGAACAACTGTGGATCGCCGTCCGCCAGCACATCCAGCAGCTCGTTCATTTCCTCGAGATACACCTGCGCAAAGCGCGGGTCATGGCGGGTTATATCCTTGCAGTTATCTATCAGGTCCGCCAGCTTGACGGTTTTTGCACGCCTGGATGCCTGTGACAGGTGCAGGCGATCAATGCGTTTTCGCGTGGCGCGATTGCCGTCCCCCGGCTTGCTGACGTCGGTTAACTCCTCCACCAGTTCCGCGACCGGCACCCCGAAGACTTCCTCGATGTCCTCAAGTGTTGCCTGTGTGTCTTCAACGGTATCGTGCAACCAGGCCGCGGCGATGACCTCTTTATCGTCCGTGACGGAGGCCACCAGTTTCGCGACCGCACTCAAGTGAACGTGATAGGGTTCGTTGTTATACTTGCGTCGATGATTGATGCGCTGATGCGCCTCGGTCGCATAGAAACGCGCACGGTCGACAAGATCCGGGACATCTTCAGCCTGAGTCATATTCACCACTGCTGGATAAAATACTGTTGTTTAATATAGTCGCTGACTGTCTGCAGGTCGACGTGCATCTTTACATGCGAAACAGCTTCATATACAAGGAAACGATACTGAAACCGCAGGTATTGATTGTCAACAGACGGGCAAACTGTTTACTTGTGCCACATTCCTCGCGCCAGACCTCCTTCAGGAAAACACATGAATTTCTATAATCCCTTGATACTGGTTAGTCTGCTGCTTGTTCTTGAAGGTTGTGCCTCCACCGGCCAGATTACCAACGCACCTGTCAGTGAACAGCTGCCCACAAACCGGCAGCAAATAACCACCGGGCAACAAGGCCGACGTTCAGATGATGCCTTTTTCTTTATCAGTCTGTCAGGCGGCGGCACACGGGCTGCCGCATTATCCTACGGTGTGCTACAGGAGCTGCGGGATACGACCTACCTTGACAACGGCACGCAAAGACGCCTGCTCGATGAGGTCGACTACATCAGTTCTGTCTCTGGTGGCAGCTTCACCGCAGCCTACTATGGTCTCTACGGTGATCGAATATTTCAGGACTACGAGTCGGTTTTCCTGCGCCAGAATGTACAGAAAACACTGATTGGCAGCGCCCTCAACCCGTTAAACTGGCTGCGCGGTCTATTCACAGGCTTCAATCGCACCGAGATGGCGATTAATTACTACGATTCGAATATTTTTCGAGGTGGCTCTTTCAACGACATCTTTGATAGGGATGGACCCTTCATCGAGATCAATGCCACTGATCTTGGCATTGGTGCCCGTTTTTCCTTTACCCAGGAACGCTTTAATATGCTGTGCTCGGATGTCGGTACCTTCAAGGTGGCGCGAGCCGTCGCGGCCTCATCTGCCGTTCCCGTCGCCTTCGCACCGATTACACTCCAGAATTACGACACCTGTCCCGACCAGGATCCGGACTGGTACAGACCTGATCATGTCAATTTCAAGGACAATACAAGAATGGGTGCTGTGCTGGCTGCCTACAATTCATACCAGGACAAGCAGGGCCGCCCTTACATACACCTGGTTGACGGGGGTATTACAGATAATCTCGGCATACGTGCGCTCTATGACCGCGTGGAGCTGATGGGGGGTGCAAGAAATACGACCAGTGCCCTGGAGAATCTACCGAAGTATATCGTCATTATCATCGTCAACGCAGAAACCCGACCCAAAAACCCGATGGATAGCAGTGACAATACGCCTTCAAGTGTGCAGGTGGTTGACGCGGTCAGCAGTGCGCAAATAGGGCGTTACAACATAGAATCCCTGTCACTGCTTGAAGAGGGTTACAAAAGATGGGCAGCCGAACTCTCCACGCCTGGACATACGGTGATTCCGTTCTTCATAAAACTCGATTTCCAGAGTATTGTCGATAAACAATATCGCAGTATATTTAATAACATGGCAACCAGCTTTTCGCTTCCGGCTGATGAGGTGGACAAGCTCATCGAGGCTGGCCACAAGCTGCTACGCGAGTCCCCGACGTTTAAGGAATTGCTGCAAATGATCAGGGAAAATGAAAGAAAACAGGCGCGCATGAAGGAGCTTAGCAGGACTGTTAATATGCCTGCACCTTAATAAAGCGCTTGTTATTCCCCGTCCCGGTGGATATTCTTGGCGACATCTGCAGCAGCCACACTCAGAATTCAGGAACCCCGCTCGCGGGGTTCTTTATTTCTCGCAGCCTGCGACAGGCGCACGGCTCCAATGAGGACAGGAATATGAAAAAGTTGTTTATCGGCAACCTCCCGCAGGACGCCACCGAAGATTCCGTGCGCCAGATGTTTTCCGTCTATGGCACTGTGCGCTCCATCAGTGTCGCCTCGGATATCTTCAGCGGCCGCTGTAAGGGCTTTGGTTTCGTTGAAATGGAAGGCCACGAGGCACGCGCCGCGCAGACGGCACTGGACGGCAACCTGGTCGCCGACAGTGACCGATCCCTGCGCGTACGCTTCGATGACCCGAAGGCCTCACGCGGACGCAAACGCCGCTAGGCGTGCCGCGAAGCCCGTACCGGACGCCGGTTAGCTGCATTCCCTTTCGCCTGAGCCGGGCGCCGGTTAGCCGAATTCGGCTGACCCTGGCGGTTGTTACGTGACCTGTTCTGTCCGCCCGGGCGCCCATTATTGCGTTGCTGGATCGGTTCGGCACGGATAGACGGGTCCGGTTCGTAACCCGGAATCACAATCCTGGAAAGGTCGCGCTTCAGCAAGCGCTCGATATCACCCAGCAGCTTGTGTTCATCCACACACACCAGCGACACCGCCTGACCCTCGTTACCGGCACGGCCGGTACGGCCGATGCGGTGCACATAGTCTTCCGGCACGTTCGGCAGTTCATAGTTCACCACGTGCGGTAACTGATCGATATCCAGTCCACGCGCCGCGATGTCAGTGGCCACCAGCACCCGCACCTCACCCCGCTTGAAGTCGGCCAGTGCGCGAGTACGCGCGCCCTGGCTCTTGTTGCCGTGAATGGCCGCGCTGCTGATACCATCCTTTTCCAATTGTTGCGAGAGGCGGTTGGCGCCGTGTTTGGTGCGGGTAAATACCAGTACCTGGCGCCAGTTCTGCGAACCCACCATGAAGGAGAGCAGTTCGCTCTTGCGCTCCCGGTCCACCGGGTGAATGACCTGCGAAACCAGCTCGGTAGGGATATTACGAAGTGCCACGTCGATCATCACCGGTGCATTCAGCAGCTTGTCGGCAAGCCGCCTGATGTCATTCGAATAGGTGGCGGAGAACAACAGGTTCTGGCGCTGCTTCGGTAGCAAGGCGAGAATCTTGCGGATGTCGTGGATGAACCCCATGTCGAGCATGCGGTCGGCTTCGTCCAGCACCAGGATCTCGACGCTGGAAAGATCCAGCGTCTTTTGTGACACGTGATCCAGCAGCCGCCCCGGTGTTGCCACCACGATATCCACGCCCGTGCGCAGTCGCGCAATCTGCGGGTTGATCTTGACACCGCCGAAGATCACCGTCGAGGTCAGTGACAGGTGTCTGCCGTAGGTGTTGACGCTCTCTCCCACCTGGGCAGCAAGTTCGCGTGTCGGGGTCAGGATAAGGGCACGCACCGGGCGTCGACCCCTGGCGGGTGCTGCGTCGCCAAGGCGTTGCAGCAGCGGCAGGGTGAAACCAGCGGTCTTGCCGGTCCCGGTCTGTGCTCCGGCCAGTATATCCTTGCCCTGGAGGATGACGGGTATCGCCTGGCTTTGCACCGGTGTAGGTTCGCTGTAGCCCTGATCGGAGACCGCACGAAGGAGTTCGGCCGACAGGCCGAGGGTATCAAATGACATATTATGGAATGCTCCTGGATCGGCCTACCGGCGACAGTTGTCCCGGGACGGTCTAGGCGCAATACGATTATTGAGGTTCGAGGTTTTCCGGAAGTGGTTACCGCGAGGACTCAGGCGCAGACCGAAGTGCACCGAAGTGGTCAGCACTATACCGGATGCAGCAGCAGAAAGACAATAAAAGGGGCCCGTTTTATTGCAGGCCGAGGAATTCGAGTACTCGCCCCTCGACATACGGATAGAAGGGATTCCATCGCAGCCGCAACATGTCAGCTGCGGGTATTTGCAGTACACCCCGTTCGCCGCGTAATGCAAGATCACCCAGTTGAATGCCGGGACTCTTGCCCTGCGGCTGTCCCCCGTAGAGCGTATCTTGCGGCGGGAATGGCAGCGCCACATGTGCCAGGGAGTAGATATCCTCGGGCCAGGACAGACCGATATCCAGATCGCTCGGTTCCGCCTCCCCGGGTTGCTGGCTGCGCACAATCACCTTGCGGCTCTGCGGGTTCTCGTTCGTTACAAGGCTCAGGGCAAAGGTAGGATGCGGATTTGCCTGCAGCGCCTGGACGACTGCCGCCGGGTCCCAGTCCATGAGCGGCCCAATTTCCGCCTCACGATTCGTGTCGAACAACACCAGCTCGTGTCCGCCATCGGGCAGCTGCTGGAACAGGTTACTAACCAGGGCCGGGGTCGATACGGTCGCGTCAACAACCGAGGAAAAAGCCAGGATGGGGGGGACCCCCTGCAGCTTGCCCGCTTCGCCCAGCGCAGTCAGACGTTGCTGGATCTGGTTGGTCAACTGGTAGACGACATTGCCCGCATTGACCGCGAAGGAGCCGTATTTGAAAGGGTCGTATTCCGGCAGGATCGCATTCCAGGCAAGTTTTTCGAGTCCCAGCAGATGACCGAGACGTGCCTGCCAGACGGCCAGAGTGGCCACCCGGGTTACGCCGATAGCCGGGGACAGAACGACAATGCGCGCAATCGGCGGCAAGCTCTCATCAATGAGCGAGGCGAGTGCATAGTTCACAGCGAGGGCGGCACCCGTGGAATAGCCGATGACGTAGATCGGCACACCTTCATTGTGTTGCGCCAGGTGACGCATGGCGATGCGGACCGCTGCCGCCATTTCTTGCCAGGTGATGTCTGTCAGCCCCGTGGGAGCCGTACCATGACCGGGCATTCGCAAGCCCAGCACGTTTGCCCCCGCGGCATGCAGGCGTTCGCCCAGGTGTCGCAGGCTGTAGGGAGAGTCGGACATGCCATGCAACAGCAGTACCGCCGCCCTGGGCGATTCCGTGTTGAGTGTAAAACTGCGGTTCCAGTTCGGTGACCAGCGCTCCGGGTCAGAGAGACTGCCGCGGTTGTAGCGGTTGATGGCCTGTTGCTGATCGGGCTTTATCTTTGCATAGACCAACGCGTCGAGTTGCCTGAACAGGCGCTCCTCGAGTGCCAGGTAATCGCTGAATGTGTGCACGTCCGAGTTCGCCGTGAACTCCTCGTCGAGTTCTGCGCGGTGCCAGACCTGGAGGTCCGCGCGGCCGTTCAGGTAGACGACGAAGACCGTGACCAGCACCACCAGCGCGCCGACAGTACTGTAAGACACCGCCTTGAGCGTATGCTTGAGTGTATGTCCTGTCAGTCTGAGCAGACTACGTATCATGGGTTGGTAATGGAATGTGTGCCAGAAAATGAGGCCAGTGTGTAAATCCTGGCCGTGGTGGCCTGGAGGGCCCTGCCCGGTGCGTAACCTTTGCTCATGCTGATAGCGTCTGCCTCCCTTGTCATGTAGATCTTAACCCTTTCCGGCGAAGAATTCATTTCGGTGCTGACGGGTCTTGAAGA
>Ga0316192_10001015_pt1 | contig 20615 bp, 18 predicted proteins | sample MerIslwburrow_MG_FD_204931 | JGI IMG/M metagenome (GOLD analysis project Ga0316192, IMG submission 204931) | Coastal sediment microbial communities from Maine, United States - Merrow Island worm burrow | ecosystem: Environmental > Aquatic > Marine > Coastal > Sediment | place: USA: Maine...
TCCGGTGCTGGCATACAGCAGGGCGAAACCGAACAGCATCATTGCCACTGCCGCGCCGGACAGCACCAGGTATTTAGTGGCTGCTTCCAGTGGCAGCAGCGACTTGTTGGGGTAGGCGATCAGCGCGTACAGGGCGATGGACAGCAGCTCCAGCCCCAACAGCAGCGAGGCCAGGTGGTTGGCACAGGCCAGCACGCAGGCGCCCAGGGTGCTCAGTATCAGCAGCAGAAAGTACTCCTCCGGCTCATCCCCGTGGCACTGGATGTAGTCCAGCGACAGCAGCACGGTTACCGCGCCGGCCAGTGAGAACAGGGCGCAGAACAGCAGGGCCAGGTGATCCACCAGCAGCAGCGGCGTGACCTGCAGCGGTGCCTGTGGCGCGGCATAAACGCAGGACAGCGCCGCCAGGGCGAGCCCCACTGCCGCCAGCGCTGCACTCAGGGTCACACTGCGCAGGAAGGCGATCTGCAGCATCAGCAGGGCGGCCGCCGCCGCCAGCACCAGCAGTGGCGACAGGGCGATGAAGTCGGCGGCGCTCATGGCATCACCCCGTCGACCAGGGTGGAACCCTGTAGCATGCCGTGCAAGCCATCGAGTACCGGCTGTGCCAGGTCCAGCACCGGCTGGGGATAAATACCCAGTCCTATCAGGGCCACTACCATGGCGCCCATAGCCAGCATTTCCCGCGCGTTAAAGTCATCCATGTGGCGCTGCTCGTCGGGCTTGCCCTGGAAGGCCTGCTGCATCATCCACAGGGCGTATACCGCCGCGGTGATCAGGCCCAGTGCGGCGATGGCGGTAAGCCAGGGCTGCACGGCGAACAGGCCGGCCAGCACCAGGAATTCAGCCACGAAGTTACCCAGCCCGGGCAGGCCCAGGGAGGCCACCGCGAAAAACATGGCGCAGGCACCCATGCGCGGTGCCTGGTGCCACAGGCCGCCCATGCGCCTCATGTCACGGGTGTGCAGGCGGTGTTGCAGGGCGCCGGCCATCATGAACAGGGCCGCAGTGCTAACCCCGTGTGCCACCATCTGCATCACCGCGCCCTGTAGTGCCAGGTTGTTCCAGGCGTACAGGCCAAGCAACACAAAGCCCATATGGCTGACACTGCTGTAGGCCACCAGTCGCTTGAAGTCGCTCTGGGCAAAGGCCAGCAGCGCGCCATAGATAACGCCGGCGGCACCCAGGCCCATGGCCACCGGTGCAAACTGCGCGGAAATATCGGGGAACAGCGGGATGCAGAAACGCAGCAGGCCGTAGGCGCCGGTTTTCAGCAGTATGCCCGCCAGCAATACGCTACCCGCGGTGGGCGCCTGGGTGTGTGCATCCGGCAACCAGGTGTGGAAAGGGAAGCCCGGGAGTTTGACGGTGAAGGCGAGGAAGAAGCCCAGCATCATCACCCAGGCACCGGCGCCCTGCAGCGGCAGGCCCAGCAGGTCGAAGTAGCTGAAGCTGAGCGCGCCATTGCTGGCTTGCCCCTGCCAGGCCAGCATCACGATAGCCAGCAGCATGAACAGGCCCGATACCTGGGTGAAGATGAAAAACTTCATCGCGGCGTAGGCGCGGTTTTCATGTCCCCACACGGCTATCAGCAGGTACATGGGAATCAGCATCACTTCCCAGAACAGGAAGAACAGGAACAGGTCCATGGCCAGGAACACACCGCATACACCGGCCAGGGTCCACAGCAGGTTGGCCTGGAACAGGCCTGGCTTGAAATCGATCTCCGACCAGGAGGAAACGATAGCCACCAGGCCCAGCAGCAGGGTCAGCAGCAACAGCAACAGGCTCAGTCCGTCCATCGCCAGTTCCAGGGCGATGCCGAAGCGCGGTATCCAGTCGATGCGCAGGTACAGTAGCCAGCTGCTGCCGTCTTCCGGGTTGGGCGTCAACTGCAGGCTGCCCTCGGGCAGGGCGGCAACCATGCCCAGCAGGTACAGCAGTGCTACGGCCACGGTGGCCAGTGACACCCAGCGCGACATATTGGGCGCAATGCGCTCCGCCAGCCAGGCCATCACGCCGCCCACCAGCAGCAGTCCCAGCAACACCAGCATGCTCATGCCGCGTTCCTCAACATGATGGCCAGCAGCAGCACCAGGCCGAATACCATGCTGGTGGCATACCAGCGCAGCTCGCCGGTTTGCAGCAGCAGCAGGGTGCGGTGGCTCCAGCGGCTTGCGGCCACCACGGCGTTGTATAACTGGTCTATCGGCTCGTTACGCCACCAGTGCGTCAGTGCGGTGAAGGGGCGCACCCACAGGGCATCGTACAGGCCGTCGACGCGCCAACCGCTGAACAGGAAATTTTTCAACCCAGCGCCCGCAGGCGATGTGACCAGGCTGTCGATGGAAACCTGCCTGCCCAGGAACAGCAGGTAGGCGATCAGCAGCCCCAACAGCGGGGTGCCGATACTGATGTACTCAATGGTATGCGAAATCTCACTGTGGCCACCCGCCGGAAAGACATCGGTGAGGGGCAGCACGAACCAGCCGCCGATAAGTGACAGCAGACACAACAGTGCCAGTGGGCCGCTCATCTTCCAGCCGGGCTGTCTGTCCGGCTCGGTCTGGGCCTCGCCAAAGAACACCACAAACACCAGGCGGAAACTGTAGATGCTGGTCAACAGCGCGCCCAGCAGTCCACCAGCCCACAGCCAGGGCCCGATACCCGGCTGTTCCCAGGCGGACAGCAGTATGGCGTCCTTGCTGTAAAAGCCAGAGGTGAAGGGCAGGGCGGCCAGCGCCGCCGAGCCGATCAGGAAGCTCCAGAACACCACCGGCAGCCGTGTGCGCAGCCCGCCCATGCGGAAAATGTTGTGCTCGTGGTGCAGGCAGTGGATCACCGCGCCGGCGGCGAGGAACAGCAGGGCCTTGAAAAAGGCGTGGGTCATCAGGTGGAAAATCCCGGAGGCAAAGGCGCCTACACCCAGTGCCAGGAACATGTAACCGATCTGGCTGATGGTGGAGTAGGCCAGGATGCGCTTGATATCGTGTTGTGCCAGGGCGGTGAAGGCCGCCAGTAGCAAGGTCGCCACGCCTATCCAGGCCACTGCCGTCAGCGTGGGGGGCGCCAGCAGGAACAGTTCGTAGTTGCGCGCGATCAGGTAGACCCCCGCGGTGACCATGGTGGCCGCGTGGATCAGCGCGCTGACCGGGGTGGGGCCGGCCATGGCGTCCGGCAACCAGGTGTGCAGCGGCAGCTGGGCGGATTTGCCCACCGCCCCACCCAGCAGCAGGGCGGTGGCGATAATCGGCAGGGTGTCGCCCACCTGCCATGTGGTGTTCGCGGCGGCCATCATTGGCTGGATATCCAGGGTGCCCAGGTGGGTGAACAGCAGTAATAGCCCAAGGACCATGGCGGTATCCCCCACCCGGGTGACCACGAACGCCTTGCGTGCCGCCAGCCCGTTGGCCGGGTCGCGGTACCAGAAGCCCACCAGCAGGTAAGAGCACAGGCCCACCCCTTCCCAGCCCAGGTATAGCAGCAACAGGTTGTCGGCCATGACCAACAGCAGCATGGCGGCGACAAACAGGTTCATGTAGGCGAAGTAGCGGCAGAAGGATTCGTCGTCCCACATGAATTCGATGGAGTACAGGTGAATCAGGAAGCCGACGCCGGTAATCACCGACATCATGACCACGGTCAGCCCGTCGATATAAAAGGCGATGCGCGGGGTGAAGTTATCTATCGCCATCCAGGTCCACAGGGTGACTTCCCGCACCTGCCCGTCCGCCAGGAAGCCCTGCGCCAACAAGGCCACCAGCAGTGCCGACAGGCCTACCGAACCCGCACCCAGCAGTGCCGCCACTGGCCGCGGCATGCGTCCGGTGCTCAGTATCAGCGCGGTGGCACTGAGCAGTGGCAGGCAGGGTATCAGCCAGATCGCCATATCAACCTCGCAGCCTCGTGACCTGGTCCATATCCAGGGTTTTGAAACGGCGCTGGATTTGCAGTACCAGTCCCAGCCCCACCGCCACCTCCGCGGCGGCCACCGACAGAATCAGCATGAAAATGATCTGCCCGTCCGGCTGGCCCCAGCGGGCGCCGGCCGCGACAAATGCCAGCGCCGACGCATTGAGCATCACCTCGAGCGACATCAGCATGAAAATAATATTGCGCCGCAGCATCAGCCCCAGCAGGCCACAGCTGAACAGCACCGCGGCCAGGATGAGGATGTGGTCCATGGGAATCTGCAGTCCCGCCATCAGCGCTGCTCCCGTCTGACGATGAACCGCCGGCCCAGGTGGTAGGCGCCTACCAGAGCCGCCAGCAACAGCATGGAGGCGATCTCCACTGCCAGCACGTAGGGGCCGAACAGGGCCATGCCCACCGCTTTGGGTGACACGGCAATACCGCTGGTGGTGCCGGCGCCGTGGCGCAGGGCCAGCATCAACTCCAGTAACAGCAGTCCCGCCATGAACCCGGGTACGATCCAGTTGCGGCCGGCCAGCCACTCCTGCTCCCGGGCGGTGCCGGATTCGCCCAGGTTCAGCATCATGATGACAAACACGAAGAGCACCATGATGGCCCCGGCGTAGATGACGATTTCCAGGGCCGCGGCGAAGGGCGCGCCCATCAGGAAGAACAGTACCGCCACCGCCAGCAGCGATACGATCAGGTAGATCAGTGCGTGGGTGGCGTTGGCGCGCGTGAGCGCCGCCACCGTGGCCATAACGGCGACCAGGGAGGCGATGTAGAACAGGCTTTCCATCATGGCAGCAAACTCTTCACGTCGATGGGCTGGGCCTCGTTTTGCGCCTCGCCCTTGTCCTTGCCGGTGATTGCCAGCCCGGACACGCGGTAAAAGTTATAGTCGTGGTACTTGCCGGTACCCTGTATCTGCAGGTGCTCTTTTTCATAGATCATATTGCTGCGATCGTATTCGCACATCTCGAAATCGGGTGTCAGCTGAATGGCGTTGGTGGGGCAGGCCTCCTCGCACATGCCGCACATGATGCAGCGGGAGAAGTTGATGCGGAAAAACTCCGGGTACCAGCGCCCATCCTCCTTTACCCCCTGCTGCAGGGCGATACAGTCCACCGGGCAGGCCACCGCGCACAGGTTACAGGCGACGCAGCGCTCCTCGCCGTCGGGATCATTGGTGAGCACAATGCGACCGCGGTAGCGTGGCGCCAGGTAGGGCATCTGCTCCGGGTACTGCACCGTCTCCGCTTTGGTAAAGCTGTGCTGCAGTATGGTCCAGATGGTTTGCAGTTGGCTGCGCAGTGCGCTCAGCATCTTTTCAGCCCTCCAGCCACAGCGCCACGGCGCCGGTCAGTATCAGGTTCAATAAGGTCAGTGGCAGCATGACTTTCCAGCCCAGGGACATCAGCTGGTCGTAACGCGGCCGCGGGATGGCGGCGCGCAGCAGGATGAAAAACAGGATCAGCGCGAACACCTTGATACAGAACCACATAAGCGGCGGCAGCCAGGGGCCCAGCCAGCCGCCGAAGAACAGGGTAGCGATCATGCAGGAAATCAGGATCAGCCCCAGGTATTCTCCCAGCATGAACATGGCGAACTTCATGCCGCCGTACTCGGTGTGGAATCCGGCGGTGAGCTCGTGTTCCGCCTCCGGCAGGTCGAAGGGCAGGCGGTGGCTCTCGGCGATGCCGGCGATGAGGAAGGTGAACAGTCCCAGTGCCTGGGGAATGCAAAACCACATGTCGCGCTGTGCCTCCACGATGGCGCGCAGGCTGAAACTGCCGGTGAGCATCACCACGCCCATCAGCGACAGCCCCATGAACACCTCGTAGCTGACCATCTGCGCGGCGCTGCGCAGGCCACCCAGCAGGGCGTATTTGTTGTTGGAGGCCAGGCCCCCCAGCAGCACGCTGTACACCGCCAGGGAGGTCATGCCCAGGAAGAACAGCAGGCCGATATTGACGTCCAGCACGTACAAGTCCGGGCTGAACGGTACCACCGCGAAACCCAGCAGCATGGCGACCACAATCGCGGTGGGCGCGAAGATGAATACCGCCCGGTCGGCGAAGGGCGGTACCCAGTCATCCTTGGTCAGCAGCTTCACCATATCCGCCACCACCTGGAGAATGCCGAATGGCCCCAGTCGGTTGGGCCCATAGCGGTCCTGCCAGATGCCCAGCATGCGGCGCTCGAACCAGGTGAGAATGGCGGCCCCGCCCACCGCTGCAACGATGATAAACAGGCCGAAGCTGATTGCGCCCAGTTCAGTCATGAGCACCCCCGGAAGCAGCGTCACTGCCGATCAGCTGCGGTGTGCGCCGCTGCCAGCCCTGCGCACGACGCAAATTGGCTTGCGCCAGGGCTTCCAGGTTGCCACAGCCGCTGTGGCCGCTGCTGAAACCGGCACAACCGGCGGCCATAGTGTCGTTGATGCGCACTTCCAGCCGCGCCAGCTGGTCGCCCACTTCCACTTCCACTCCGTCGCCCTCGCTGACCCCAAGGGCTGCCGCATCCGCGGCGCGCAGTTCGATAAATCCCGGCTGTACCAGTTCGGCGATGCCGGGGCTCAGGGCGCTGAGTTCATCGCTGCCGAAAATACGCTGGCGCGGCACCAGTTGCCAGCTGCCGCTTGCGGCCTGGAAGGGCTCCGCTGTCGCGACAGGCCTGGCCCCGGTAGAGCCCGGTTGCAGCAGTCGTACCCCGGCAGTGCCGCCCTTGAGATGACCGCCGACCTCGGCCTGGAATTTGTGCAGGGACTGGTTGGAATTCCAGCCCGGGGACCAGACGTAAGGCAGCAGGGAGCCGGGTTGGGCGCGGTTGAGTCCCTCCATGGTGAAGGCCAGGGCCGATTCCTCGTCCGCCGGCTGCTTGGGTTCGTGCACCGATACATCCGCATGCATGGCGGTGCGCCCGCTGTAACGGTGGGTCTGGCGCGGCACCTTGACGCCGACATTGCGGAACAGGTGGTCCGGCGCCGCCGCAGTGATACCGGCCAGGGCGGGGATGGCGTCCGCGCAGGCGCGGGTAATGTCATCGAGATGCTGCAGCGCCAGTGCCTCGGGACGCTCCAGGTCGTGCAGGCAGGCCAGTAACCAGCTCCAGGCGGGCTGTCGCTCCTCCGCCGGGAGGAAGACCTGGAAGTGCCTTTGGGCGCGCCCCTCCAGGCTGACCAGGGTGCCCTCGCTCTCCACAAAGCTCGCGGCGGGCAGCGCCAGGTTGGCGGCGGAGGTGGTGGCGTTGTCCATGCCGTCCAGCACTACCACCTGTTTAAACGCGCCCAGCAGGGCGTCGATCTGCGCCTGGCTGCCGCGGCGGTAGAGATCATTTTCCAGTACCACCAGGGTATCCACCTCACCGCTGGCCGCGCGCTGCTGTAACTGGTTCAGATCCGGTGCATCGGCCGCGCACAGCAGCGCCTGTCCCAGGCTGTTGGCCTCGGGTACCGCCAGGCATAACATGGCCTGCTTGCCGCCGGCGCACAGGGCGTCGGCCACGCTCGCGGCCGCCTGCATAACCGCGGCGCTGCCGCAGCCGGTGCCGGAAACGATTAACGGCCGCTGGGCGCCTGACAGCGCGCTGCCGATTTCCTGTGCCAGCTGTTGTAGTTCCGGCGCGATAGTCGCCCCGGCGTCGCCGGCGATAATACCCGCCACGGCCTGCCCCAGGCAGGCGATGTCCTGGGGCGCCAGGCTGCGGCGATCGGCTGCAACGTCGTCCAGGCGCGTGTCTGCGACGCTTGCTATGTACAGGGGGCTGCGCTGGTCCTGGGCCAGGTTGCGAATGGCGGCATCCTGCCAGGTTTCCAGGCGCAATCCGGCGGCCATTTCGTAGGCCTTGTTGCGCACACTCTGGCGCAGGGCCAGGGCGATACGCGGCGCGGTGTTGGTCACATCTTCCCCGAGTATCAGCACCGTGTCCGCAGATTCGATGCTGCGTATATCGGGGGTGACAGCCGCAGTGTGCTGTTGCAGTGCCAGGGCCGTGTTGACCAATGGCTGCTCCGCATCCGCGAAACCCGGCGCGAAGTTGTCTGCGCCCACCAGTGTGCGCAGCAGGAAATTCGCTTCCAGCGAGGCCCTGGGGGAACCGATGCCCGCCAGTTTACCCCCGGTGCACAGCTGCTGCAGGTGTTGCAGTGCATGGTAATGGCTCAGCGCATCGAAGCGGCCATCGGCCTGGCGCAGTCCCGGGTATTCCAGGCGCTGCTCGTTGTTTACGAAGCCGGCGCCAAAGCGGCCGCGATCACACAGGAAATAGCCGTTGACCTCGGCGTTGAAGCGATTGTGGATGCGCTTCAGTCGTCCGTAGCGTTCCCCCGCCAGGGTGTTGCAGCCCACCGCGCAGCCGGTGCATACCGAGGGCGCAGACTGCAGGTCCCATTTGCGCGTGTAGTCGTGCACCAGTGTCTTGTCGGTAAAGACCCCGGTGGGGCATACCTCCACCAGGTTGCCGGCGAATTCACTCTGCAGTATGCCCTCCTGGTGGCGCCCGAAGTACACGTGGTCGTGGGCGGCCATGGCGGCGAGGTCGGTGCCGCCGGCGTAATCGCGATAATAGCGGGTGCAGCGGTAGCAGGTGATGCAACGGTTCATCTCATGGTGAATCAGCGGGCCCAGGTACTGGTTGCGGTGGGTATTCTTGCGCCCGCGGTAGTGGCGGTCGCGGTGGCCCACCATCACGGTCATATCCTGCAGGTGGCATTCACCGCCCTCGGCGCACACCGGGCAATCGTGGGGGTGGTTCAGCATCAGCGATTCCACGATGGCTTCGCGAAACTGGGTGGCCTTGTCGCCGCCCAGGGAAAAAATGGCGCCGTCGGTGACCGGCGTCATGCAGCCCATGACAATACGGCCGCGGCCGGCCTGCTCGGACTCTTCGTCCAGGTACTGCACTACCGCGCACTGGCGGCAGGCTCCAATGGAGCCCATGGCCGGGTGCCAGCAAAAGTAGGGCAGGTTCAGGCCCAGCCCCAGGGCGGCTTCCAGCAGGTTTTTGCCCGCTTCCACCTCATAGTCCACGCCGTCGATTTTGATCACCGGCATCAGGCAGTCCCCCCGTCGCAGTAGGGACAGCCGCCGCCGTTGAGGTGGCGCTCGAAATCCTCGCGGAAATACTTCAGCGCACTTTGCAGTGGTTCCATGGCACCGGGTGCCAGGGCGCAGTGAGTGTTGCCCATGGCACCGATGTAGGTGACCTGCCTGGCCAGGGTGTCCATGTCCTCGGGCAGGCCGCGGCCGCCTTCAATATCGTCCAGCACCTGAGCAGACCAGGGCAGGCCGTCGCGGCAGGGAGTGCAGAAGCCGCAGGATTCCCTGGCAAAGAATTCCATCAGGTTCTTCACAAAGCCCACCGGGCAGGTTTTATCGTCCAGGATGATCATGGTCCCGGTGCCCATGCGCGAACCCGCCTTGCCTATGGTGTCATAGTCCATCGCCAGGTCCAGGTGCTGCGTGGTCAGGAAATCCGTGGAGCCGCCTCCGGGCAGGAAGCCGCGCAGTTGGTAGCCGTCTGCCATGCCCCCGGCGTACTCCTCGATGATCTCGCGCACCGGGGTACCCATGGGCAGTTCCCAGCAACCGGGGTTTTTCACCCGCCCGCTGACCCCGTACATCTTGGTGCCGGCGTCGTCGGTAAGGCCCAGCGACTGGAACCAGTCGGCACCGCGCTCAATGATATGGTGCACGTTACACAGGGTTTCCACGTTGTTGACGATGGTGGGTCGGCCCCATAATCCGCTGACCTGGGGGAAGGGCGGCTTCGCCCGGGGATTGGCGCGCTTGCCTTCCAGGGAGGAAATCAACGCCGTCTCCTCGCCGCAGATATAGCGCCCGGCACTGGCGTGCACGTGCATTTCCAGGCTGTAGTCCGTGCCCAGGATATTGTTGCCCAGGTAACCCTTCTCCTTGCAGGCGGCAATCGCCTCGCGCAACAGTTGCGCCGCCTTGTGGTATTCCGCGCGGATAAAGATATAGGCCACGTCTGCCTGGATGGTATAGGCAGACAGGATCATGCCCTCGATCAACTGGTGCGGGTCGCACTCCAGCAACAGGCGGTCCTTGAAGGTGCCGGGTTCCATCTCGTCGGCATTGCAGATGAGGTACTTGTGCCCCGGGCTGTCATCCATGGGCACGAAGCTCCATTTCATGCCGGTGGGGAAACCGGCGCCACCGCGGCCGCGCAGGTTGGAGTCCTTGAGTATCTGCAGACAGTCCGCGGGTGACAGCTTGCCCATGGCGCTGCGCAAACCCTGGTAGCCGCCGTTGGCCTCGTAGGCGCCCAGATCCGTGGGCCTGCGATCCTCGCGCACATTGCGTGTCAAGGGCCTGTCCTGGCCGGGCAGCTCCAGGCTCATGTTTCACCCTCCCCAAACAGCTGGTTCAGCGCCTGTTCGGTCAGGTCCTCGTGCAATTCCTCACCCACCAGCATGACCGGGGCCTTGTCGCAGGCGCCCAGGCAGGTCACCGGTAACAGGGTATAGCGGTTGTCGGGGGTGGTTTCTCCCAGCGCGATACCCAGCTGGCTGCTGATCTTCGCCTGTAGCCGGTCACAGCCCTTGATCCAGCAGCTGATGCTGTTACACAGCAGTATCACCTGCTCGCCCACCGGGCGGCGGTAGATCAGGTTGTAGAAGGTGGCCACACCGTCCAGTTCCTCGGCGGACATCTCCAGGTGTCGGGCGATTGCCTGCAGGCTTTCATCCGACACCCAGCCGCGATGGGCCTGGACGATTTTAAGCGCATCGATAGCCACCGCCGCGCGGTAGGGCACATGGGCGATCTCGGCATCTATCGCAGCGAGTTCCTGTTCGCTCAGTACCGGGATCAATGAGGCTGTCTCGCGTTCACTCATCGGTCTACATCCGCCATTACAAAGTCAATGGACGCGATGATCGCGATCAGGTCCGGGATCAGCAGGCCGCGGCTGATCAGCGGTATTTGCTGCAGCGCGGGAAAGGAGGGAGTGCGAATCCGCGTGCGGTAAGAGGTGGTGCCCCCGTCCGATACCAGGTGGTAGTTGTTGATGCCCTTGGTCGCCTCGATGGGAAAGGAGGCCTCGCCGGCGGGCATTACCGGCCCCCAGCTGACGTTGAGAAAATGGTGGATCAGGGTTTCGATGTCCTGCAAGGTGCGTTCCTTGGGCGGCGGGGTGGTCAGCTTGTGCGCGCTCTTGTAGGGCCCCTCCGGCATATTGTCCAGGCACTGGCGGATGATGCGCAGGCTCTGGCGGATTTCCTCCACGCGCACTACCGCGCGGTCATAGCTGTCGCCCTTATGGCCCACCGGGACCTCAAACTCGAACTGGTCGTAGCCGCCGTAGGGGCGGTCCCGGCGCAGGTCGAAATCCATTCCCGTGGCGCGCAGTGAAGGGCCGGTAATACCCCACTCCAGTGCTTCTTCTGTGCTGTAGCTGCCGATGTCCACGGTGCGCTGCTTGAGGATGCTGTTGTCCATGGCCATCTTCTGGTAGTGGTCCAGTCGCGCCGGCAGGAAGTCGATAAACTCGCGCACCATGCGGTCCCAGCCGTCGGGCAGGTCCTGGGCCACGCCGCCGATGCGGAACCAGGCCGGGTGCATGCGCCCGCCGGTGATCGCCTCAATAATGCCGAACAGGCGCTCCCGGTCGGCAAACATGTAAAACACCGGGGACATCTGGCCCACGTCCTGGGCAAAGGTGCCGTAGAACACCAGGTGGCTGGAAATACGGAAGAACTCCGCCAGCATGATGCGGATGATTTTCGCTCGCGGCGGCACTTCTATACCGGCCAGCTGCTCCACCGCCATTACATAAGCGAGGTTATTCATTACGCCGCCCAGGTAGTCGATGCGGTCGGTGTAGGGAATAAAGGAATGCCAGGTCTGGCGCTCTGCCATTTTCTCGGCGCCGCGGTGGTGGTAACCGATATCTGGCACCGCGTCGATCACTACCTCGCCATCCAGTTGCAGTACGATGCGGAACACGCCGTGTACCGAGGGGTGGTTGGGCCCCAGGTTAAGGAACATGAATTCGGTGTCGTCTGTGGCTCGGGCCATGCCCCACTCTTCGGGCTTGAACAGCAGGGCCTCCTGCTCCTGTGCCTGTTTTTCCGCGCTCAGGCTGAAGGGCTCCATCTCGGTGGCCCGCGCCGGGTGGTCCTTGCGCAGGGCGTGACCCTCCCAGGTGGGGGGCAGCAGGATACGGCGCAGGTTGGGATGGCCCGGGAACTCCACCCCGAACATGTCCCAGGTCTCGCGCTCATACCAGTTGGCATTGGCCCACACGCCACAGGCGCTGGGCACTTTGGCGTCATCCGCAGTCACCGCGACCTTGAGGCGCAGTTCCTCCCGGTCCGCAAGATTGAACAGGTGATAGACCACGGTGTAGTCAGCGGCCGCGTCGGGCTTGTTCTCGCGCAGTCGCTCGTCGATGCCAAACAGGTCCAGCAGCATGGGGAAGCGGGCTTTGAGGTGTTGCAGCACGTCCAGCAGGTTTTCCCGCTGCAGCCACAGGGTTGGGGTGTTGTCGGCAGTGGGCTGCACCTCGAACCATTGCGCCCCGAAACGATCGAACAGATCGTTGACGGTACCTTCAGCAGTTGTCGCCTGCACTTGCAGCATCGCCTCTCCGGGCTGTTGTTATAGTTCTTGAAGCTGTTACCTGATCCAGGTTAAACGTCAGCCGGACCTCTTAACTCACTCGCCAGGTTGCGTTCGGTTTGCAGCATATCCCGGCGCGACGGCATTTGCGGTTTCACCACCTGCTGGTCCCCCGCTACCCAACTCAGCGGGCGGCGCTCCTGCTCTATGGCGTCCTGCAGCATCATCAATCCCTGCATCAGCGCCTCCGGCCGCGGTGGGCAGCCGGGCACATACACGTCTACCGGAATAAACTTGTCCACGCCCTGCACCACGCTGTAGATGTCGTACATGCCGCCGGAGTTGGCGCAGGAGCCCATGGAAATAATCCAGCGCGGCTCCAGCAACTGGTCGTACAGATGCTGCACCACCGGCGCCATCTTGCGAAACACGGTGCCGGAAATCACCATCAGGTCCGCCTGTCGCGGCGTGGCGCGAATCACCTCCGAGCCAAAACGCGCGATATCGTGACGACTGGTAAAGGAGGTCGCCATCTCCACGTAGCAGCAGGACAGGCCGAAATTGAACGGCCACAGGGAGTGCGCTCTACCCCAGGCGATCAGGTCTTCCAGTCGGGCAAAAAATACGTTGCGCTTGACCTGTTCCTCCACGCTCTGCGTGGCGGTGCCGGGCGAGCTGGCGATCATGTCTTCGGGGCGGGTGAGGTTCCACTCCATCAGTGCAATTCCTCCGGGTGACGACGACTGTCCGGGCGCAGCCCGGAGCGCACTTTGATGCCCCAGTCCAGGGCGCCGGTGCTGAGTTCATAGATCAACGCCACACCGAGAACCGCGATAAACAACAGCACAGCGATAAAGCCTTCCCAACCCAACTCGAAAAATGCCACGGCCCAGGCGAAGATGAACACGGTTTCCAGATCGAAGATGACGAAGAAAATTGCGACCAGGTAAAACTCTACGGACATATGTATCTGTGGCGAACCCACCGACAACACCCCGGACTCGAAAGGCATATTGGTGGCCTGGTTGGCGCGCTTCTGGCCCAGTACGTAGGACAGCCCGAGCATGGTCGCCACCAGCAGCAATACGGCAATGAAATACACGACGAAGGGCCACAGGGATGTTTCGGTGGCGCTCAAGCTGTTTGCCTCCCCAGCGATTTGTTGGGGAGGTGGTGATTCGGTTGGGGGGCGGGTGCGGGACTAAAAACTGGAAATAAAGGAGTCCCTGGCAGGTCGCGAGATGCGAGCTGTCTGCAATATGGTGCTACTGTCATGCGTCTCAGCATTCGAACTCCATTGTTCCCGAGGGACTAACATGGAGGTCACTTGCCCGTACTACCAACCGTTGGGGTAAGTAAATCGACCTGGTACAGCTACCACTTACAACGCTTTGACTCTATCGGGGTTATAAAACAAACGCAAGAAACTCGCATATTTTTAGTTTTTGTTGGTTAAAAAATAGTCAGTTTGGTGAGGGCGCTACTGTTTTTTCAGATCGCGGCGAACCGTGAACGCCAGTCCATCAGTGACGGCCGTAAGCTTGCCTTGCTCACCGGGCTGCTGCGGAACTCGACCAAAATTGCTGCGCAATTTCCGGGACTCGAACAGTCCTCGCAGAAAGCCCCCGGTGAGCAAGGCAAGCTTAAGCGACGACCTGATTGTCACTGATGGACTGGCGCCCACGGCTCTTTATCCCCTGTATGGTGCCGCTGGCACATGGGCTAGAAAAAATCTGGTTGAATAGAGCGGAGTTTGTTGGTTCGCTTCGGTTTGTCCATACGGGACTGTCCGAGGCATGGATGCCGAGGCCAAGCCCCCAAGGACGGGTTTACGGCGTGTCCCGTGTGGATAAATTGAAGTGAACCTGCTCGATGTAGATAAATACACCGATCTTTTGATCTACAATCAGAGCCACGAGTAAAATGTAAGAGCAGGCCATGAAAATACTGCACCTGATGCGCCACGCCAAGTCCGCCTGGGACCAACCGGGCCTGTCAGACCGCGAGCGCGGGCTGAACAAACGCGGTCAGCGCGATGCGCCGCGCATGGGGGAGGCCCTGTCGCAACGCATGGCCGCCATGAGTGTGACCGTCAGCCCCGCGCGGCGCGCGCAGGCTACCCTGGAAGGGCTGTGCGCCGGCTGGCCGGCGCTGGCTGAGTTGCCGCACTACACGGAAGAAGATCTTTATACCTTTGCCGCGCCGGACCTGCTCGAGTGGATATCCGCGCAGGACGATAGCCACCGTCGTCTGTTTATCATCGGTCATAACCCGGCGTTTACCGACCTGATCAATATGCTTACCGGTGATAATAGCCTGCACAATCTGCCTACTGCCGGCTACGTGGAATTGGCGCTGGCGATTGACCATTGGCGCGACTTGCAGCAAGCTTGCGCGCTTATGCCTTACAGCCTGTTCCCCAGGCAGCTGTCCCAGGACTGAACCCCTTGCCCGGAAATTAAAATGCTACGTTATTTTGTCGCCATCACGGTACTGCTGATATCCACCGCCTCGCTCGCATCCCCCGTCCAGCGCCTGGCAGAGGCGGTCCGTATCCAGACTATCAGCTACCAGGAGCGCGAGCGTATTGATTACGCGCAATTCCAGCGCCTGAATGACTATTTACGTGTGAGCTATCCCCTGGTCTTTGCGCAGTTGCAGGTGGAGACGGTTAGTGACTATAGCCTGTTGCTGCGCTGGCCCGGCAGTGATGACACCCTCAAGCCAATCCTGTTTACCGCTCATACCGACGTGGTTCCGGTGGAGCCGGGCACAGAGGATGACTGGGCGCACCCGGCCTTTGCCGGTGTGGTGGCGGATGGGCGCATCTACGGCCGCGGCACCCTGGATGACAAGCTCGGCGTGATGGGCTTGCTGGAAGCGGCGGAACAGTTGCTGGCTGAGGGCTTTGTGCCGCGCCGCGGTATCGTCTTCGCCTTCGGCCACGACGAGGAGATCAGTGGCCAAGAGGGTGCGGCCAGCCTGGCGGCGCGGATGCGGGAACTGGACCTGCATTTTGAGTGGATGGTTGACGAGGGGGGTATGCTGCTGTCGGATAATCCGCTGCTGCCGGACCGCCCCATGGCGATGGTTAATGTGGCGGAGAAGGGTTACCTGACCATAACCCTGGTGGCGACCGGGGAGGGCGGCCACTCCTCCAACCCGCCCAGGATCAGCACCATAGGCCGCCTGTCCAATGCCCTGGCGAGGATCGAGGCGAACCCCTTTGAGCCGCGCCTGGTGGGGCCGGTGGAGGCGATGTTCGAGACCATTGCACCGCATGTGGGCCAGCCTGAGCGTTTTGTATTCAATAATTTGTGGTTAACCGGCGGCATCGTGGCCAGCCAGATGGATGACCAACGCCTGACACTGCCCTTTGTGCGCACCACCACCGCACTGACCATGATCAACGCCGGTGTGAAGGAGAACGTGGTACCCCAGCGCGCTGAAGCAAAGGTTAATTTCCGCCTGTTACCCGGTGATACGGCGGAGGGCGTGGTGGAGTACATTCGCGAGGTAATCAACGATCCCCTGGTAGCCATCAGCTACGACCCCTGGGAAAACGTGCCCCCCATTTCCGATCACCAGGCGGTGGGCTTCCAGGTCATCAGTGAAGCGGTGAGCGCGATCTATCCGGAGGCGGTGGTGACCCCTTCCCTGCTGACCGCGACCACGGATACCCGTCATTATATAGAGCTGAGCGACAACCAGTACCGTTTTCACGGTGCGATGATGTCCGCGGACCAGGCCAGCTCGATCCACGGGACCAACGAATTTATCGATGTGCGCAGCTACGAGAAATCCATCCTGATAGCCCGGGAGATGCTGCTGCGCGGAGCCCGGTAGTTTTACAGGTTCGAAGCCTGTTTGTTGGCGGGCAGGGTGCGCGCCGCGCACCATAATGTTAGGCTTCGCTCTTTCCCGGAATACGCACCAAAAGGAAGCATACTATGCGCATCTGTTTCGTGCTGGTTGCGCTGCTGGCCATCGCTGGCTGTAGCAGCACCCCAAAGCCTGAGACCAGCCCCTACACCCAGTGTACCGAGCCGCGTCCGCAAGTTTGTACCATGATCTATGACCCGGCCTGCGGCAATCTGTCCGCTGGTGGACAAAAAGAATATGCATCCGGCTGCAACGCCTGTGCGGATGACGCGGTGACCTCCTATCTGCCCGGGCCCTGTGCCGAATGAGCCTCACTAATCGCATACTGCTGGCCATGGTGGCAGGAATACTGACCGGCTCCCTGTTTAATCTGCTGTTGCACGGTGTCAGCGTGCCCGGCCTGGTGCAGGTGGTGATTGGCGACTATCTGGTGGGCGGGGTGTTCGATGTGGTCGGACGTATTTTCGTCGCCTCGCTGAAATTACTGGTTGTTCCGTTGGTCCTGGTATCGTTGATCTGCGGCGCCAGTTCCCTGGGTGATAGCGCGCGCATGGGTCCGATTGCATTGAAAACCCTGTGCCTGTACCTGTTGACGACCGCTATCGCGGTGACCGTTGCGCTGCTGTTTGCGGTGTTGGTCGGCCCCGGAACCGGGGTTCAATTGGGCGTTGAAACGACCTTCCAGGCTGCCGCGGCACCACCGCTGACGGATGTACTGGTGGATATTTTTCCCTCCAACCCGATTCGCGCCATGGCCGACGGCAAGATGCTGCAGATCATTGTATTCGCGCTGCTGACAGGCTATGCCATATCCCATGCCGGGGAGCCGGGCCGGCGTATCGCCAGTTTTTTCCGCGACATGGAAGCTGTGGTAATGACCATGGTGGGCATCCTGATGGCGCTGGCACCCTACGGTGTATTTGCCCTGCTGGCCAAGCTGTTTGCCAATATGGGTATTGGCGCAATCCTGGACCTGGCGGCCTACTTCTTTACCGTATTGGCGGTGTTGCTGTTCCATCTGTTTGGCGTGTACGGCCTGTTACTGAAATTACTCGCTGGCCTGTCGCCCAAAATGTTGCTCAATAAAATGCGCCCGGTATGGGCTTTCGCTTTCAGTACCGCATCATCCGGGGCTACCCTGCCTATCACCCTGCACACGGCTGAGAAACGCATGGGCGTGCACAATTCCGTGGCCGGCTTCACCGTGCCCCTGGGTGCAACAATCAACATGGACGGCACCGCGATCATGCAGGGTGTGGCCACCGTCTTCATCGCCCAGGTTTACGGCGTGGACCTGTCCATGGGCGCCTATATCACGGTGATACTCACCGCCACGCTGGCCTCTATAGGCACCGCGGCGGTGCCCGGCGTGGGCCTGATTACCCTGGCCCTGGTGCTGGAGCAGGCGGGGCTGCCGGTGGAAGGCATCGCCCTGATTATCGGTGTTGATCGCCTGCTGGATATGGTGCGCACCGCGGTGAATGTCACCGGCGATGTGACGGTGTCGGTGATCGTGGCAAAAAGCGAAAACCAGTTTGACCAGGATGTGTTCCTGGATCCCAAGGCGGACCGCGGGGGACCGCTGCCGACCGATGGGCCGCCCACCGTTTAAGGGGGCGTATCAGCAGAAAAGTGACCGGGTTGTAGCATGACAATTCAATGTTCCATTGTGCCGGTGACGGCCTACCAGCAGAACTGTTCCATTATCAAGTGTGAGACGACCGGCAGGGCGGCCATTGTCGACCCCGGTGGCGATGCGGAACGCATCCTGGCGGCGGTGCAGCAGATGGGTGCCACGGTGGAGAAGATCATTCTCACCCACGCTCACCTGGACCACTGCGCCATCTCGGACGTATTGCGCCAGCAATTAAAAGTGCCTATCGAAGGTCCGCACCGGGAAGACGATTTCTGGCTGGAGAAGCTGCCCGAGTGGTGCGAGATGGCCGGCTTTCCCCCGGCGGAGGCCTTTACTCCGGACCGCTGGCTGGAGCAGGGTGATACCGTCACCGTGGGGGAAGCGACCCTGCAGGTGATTCACTGCCCCGGGCATACGCCCGGCCATATCGTGTTCCTGTATGAGCCGCAGAAAGTAGCCTGGGTAGGCGATGTGATTTTCCAGGGCTCTATCGGTCGCACTGACTTTCCCAAGGGGAACCACGAGGAGTTGGTGAGCAGCATCCGCGACAAACTGTTTCCCCTGGGGGACGATATTACATTTATTCCCGGTCATGGCCCCACGTCCACCTTCGGGCAGGAACGCCAGACCAATCCTTTTGTAGCGGACTCCCGCTATGGCTGAGTCTCACGATCGTGAAGCCCTGCTGCGTCGGGAGTACCACGGTCAGACAGCCCGTATCCACTGGCACGACCTGCAGACCTATTACGCCGCGGGCAGCGTGATCAATGTGCACAGCGATCTCAACCTGGTGGAAGTCGCGGTGCAGTTGGGCCTGGATAATGCCGGGCAGTTCCAGCGCTGGATAGAGGCGGGTGAGGTCGCCCCGGTAGCGGATGACCAGGCCCTGGCCTGGTATGAGGGCAATGACGAGCTGTGGGCAGTGGTGGCGCCACCCTGGGTATTGGTGCAGTCACAGCCGCAGCCGGATCGGGACTAGGGTTGCAGGGGGTGTAGCTCGCCCTCGAACACCGTGCCCCAGATAACAATATCTTTCAGCCCCCTGGCGCCCACCGCGTAGGGGTCACTTTCCAGTACGGTGAAGTCCGCCTTTTTACCCGCACGGATGGAGCCGATTTCATCTTCCCAGCCCATGATCCAGGCCGCATCGGTGGTGATGGCGCGCATCGCAGCATCCAGTGAAATGCGCTCTTCGGCGCCGCTGAGGGTGCCGTTGATGGTGATCCGGTTGGTGGCGGTGTAAGCCAGGGTTAGCGGTGACAGCGGCGCCATCGGGCTGTCGGAGTGCAGCGCGAAGGGCACGCCGTGACGTTCCAGTGAGCCCAGCCGTACCATCTGGCTGCCGCGGTCAGGACCCAGCCACAACTCACTGTAGATGTCCGACAGGATGTAGTGGTAGTAGGGGTTGGCCGACACCACGGCGCCCAGCGCTCGCAACTGGCGGCTCTGGTCCTCGGTACTGTAGGCAAAGTGTTCCAGGGTGAAACGGTGATCCGGGCGGGTCTTCTGCGCCTGCAATTTGCGCAGCAGCTCGATAAATGCGGCGGCGCTGAGATCGCCATTGGTGTGGGCGTGCAGCTTGTAGCCGGCGTTCCAGAACGCCATGGCCCAGGCGCTGGTGACGTCCAGTGGCGCCATCCACTGGCCCGCGTGGCCGTCGATATAACCGGGCGGGCCCATTTGCGACAGGCCGCTGAAGATCGCACCATCCATCATCAACTTGAAGTGATTGTCTACCAGCACCCGCCGTGAATTTTGCGTGCGCCACTGCGCTATTTCCGCCATGGCCTGTTGCGGTGTTTTGCCCCGGGCCAGGAAGTCGGTAATTATCGGCGTCATGATGATACGCGAGGGTGCCCCGCTGCCTTCCGCGGCCTGGCGCACCATGGCGATTTCACCCTCCGGGTTGCCGAAAATACCCGTGCCCATGTCCAGTGCGGTAGTCACCCCGCCGCGATGCATCATGGCGAGGAAATTATTCATACCCCGGCCATAGCGTTCCGGGGCAAACAGGAACGGCATTTTCGGCAGCAGCACCATGGCGCCGTTCTCCCAGAAATGTCCCCTGGCCCAGTCGATCTCGTGGTGTCCCGCGGTATCGGCCTCGCTAACGCCCAGCAGCTCAAAGGCCGCGTCGTTGCCTATGAGTTCGTGAAAGGAGCGGTGCCACAGCATCACCGGCGTGTCGCCGAACCAGTCGTTCAACTGCTCCCGGTAAATCTCGCCGTGCCACAGGGGGTGGTAGCCCCAGGTGATAAATGGCACCGTCGCGTCCGGGTGCGCGGCCACCAGCACTTTCAGCCTGGCCTCGTAGGCCTGCGGGTTGCTAGCGCCGGGAAACTCCCCGGTGGGCAGCGACCAGCTGTCGGGGGCGAGAAAGGGGAACTGGGTGAGTATCGCCGGTAGCGTTGGGTGTACGTGTGGATCGATGAATCCCGGCATCAGGATCTTGTCCTGCAGGCTGTCGTCGATGCGGGTTTCCCGGGCAGTCATCCAGGGTTGCAGCGATTCCAGGGTGCCCACGGCGACAATGCGCCCGTCGCTCACGGCCACCGCGTCGGCCTCGGGCAGCGCGGGTTCCATGGTGATGATTTTTTTTG
>Ga0316192_10001016_pt1 | contig 20612 bp, 19 predicted proteins | sample MerIslwburrow_MG_FD_204931 | JGI IMG/M metagenome (GOLD analysis project Ga0316192, IMG submission 204931) | Coastal sediment microbial communities from Maine, United States - Merrow Island worm burrow | ecosystem: Environmental > Aquatic > Marine > Coastal > Sediment | place: USA: Maine...
GGCAGAATTTGATATACAAAATATCGATGGCCTAAACCACTATATTGGTATGAAAACGATTCCTAAGCCGGAAGATATGTGGGAATTTCAAATTTTTCCAATAGTCATAGGTGGTATGGTTACACTAGGAGTTATCATTGGACTATTAGGGTTCATCAATAAAATCAGTTATAAGTGGTTCATAGGTTGGTTTATATTGATGTCAATTTTGGGTATTATGGGCATGTATGATTTTAACAACTGGCTAACGGCATACGGAAGCGATCTGGACCCAAATGCTATTATGAAAATTTTGAATGCTGACGGTACGCCAATGAATTATAAACCTCCATTATTTGGGAATCAAAAAATGTTAAATTTTGATGTATCTTCATACCCTCATACTGGTGCCTATATGATGTTTGTAGGTATGATGTTAACGGTTGCAGCCTTTTTTGTGGGTAAAAAAGAAGAAAAGAAAATATGAAAAAATTAGTTGGGCTTTTATTCGTAATGAATTTACTTTTTTCTTGCTCTATAGAGCCTTCCAAAATTGAATATGGAAAAGATGCCTGTCATTATTGTAAAATGACTATTGTAGACATGACACATGCCGCCCAAATAGTAACTAAAAAAGGGAAACCTTATAAATATGACGCGATAGAATGTTTATTAAATGATTTTGAAAATAGAGAAGAGAAAGACATTGCACTGTTTTTAGTTACAGACTATGTAACACCTAAAAAGTTGATAGATGCCAAAACGGCTACCTATTTAATTAGTGAGAACATCCAAAGCCCTATGGGCGCAAATTTAACTACATTTGAGTTTAAAAAAATTGCAGCTAAATATGCTAAAAATGATAAGGATAAAATTTTTAATTGGACTGAAATTCAAAACCATTTCTTTAAATAAAATTGATTAATAAAATAATCAGGCTGTCTAAAATGATTTATATTGGCATTTATGACAGCTTTTTTATACTTAAAATTAGACAAAGTTGAACACAAATATTTTAACAGAAATAGAAATAAACGGTTTGCAAGTTGCAAATGTTTTTAAATCAGATAGTACAGAAACACTTTTAATTTCGTTAGAAAAAAATAAATTGTTTCCAACTCATACTTCACCTAAATCTACTTTCTTGGTAGTTCTTGAAGGTAATATTGACTTTCATATCGAAAATAAAAAAGTTACTTTAGCAAAACATCAGTCGTTTACATTTCAAAAAAGCATTGAACATAAAGTAATGGCTAATGAAAATTCTAAATTTTTGATCATTAGATAATAGAATGCTAAAGTTATATTTTCAATTTTTATTTACCGCATTCATTATTTCAAAAGGTTATTGTCAGTCTATTGAGGTATGTAATACTTGCGAGGTTAAAACTTTGACCCAAGCAATTTCTATTGCAAAACCGCACGATGAAATTATTATTCAAAAAGGTATTTATAAAGAGCATGATATTTTAATAGATAAACCATTACGTATAGTTGGTAATGAAAATCCTATTATAGACGGCGAAAAAAAAGGATATGTCCTTATAGTTAAATCAGATAGTGTTTATGTTTCAGGATTAATTGTTAAAAATCCGGGACAAAGTTATACTAAAGATTATGCCGCGATTTATATTTCTAAAAGTCAGTATGTTACTTTTGAAAATAATATCTTAGAAAATGTATTTTTCGGTTTTTTAATTGAAAAATCTCATTACGGAATCATCAAGAATAATCATGTTTCTAGTAAGGCTATACGGGAAGCTTCATCTGGTAACGGAATACATTTATGGCATTGTTCAAATATGACTATAGATAAAAATGAAGTTAATGAATTACGGGATGGTATTTATCTGGAATTTGTTACAAAAAGTAAAATAACCCATAATTTAAGCCATCATAATTTACGTTACGGCTTGCATTTTATGTTCTCTAACGAAAATGAATATCATTACAATACTTTTATTAATAATGGAGCTGGTGTCGCTGTAATGTTCTCAAAATTTATCAAAATGAGTCATAATACCTTTAGGGAAAATTGGGGTACTGCTTCCTATGGCCTGTTACTAAAAGAAATTTATGATGCAGAAATAGATAATAATACATTTCAAGAAAACACGATAGGTATCAACGTAGAAGGTTCTACCAGAATTAATTACTTTAAGAATAATTTTGTTAGTAATGGATGGGCCGTAAAAATAGCAGGGGCATGTTATGCTAATAAATTTCATCAAAATAATTTTTTAAATAATTCTTTCGATATTTCATATAACAGTAAATTAAATGATAATGAGTTTGATACTAATTATTGGAGTTCATATACGGGTTATGACTTAGATAAAAACGGATTTGGAGATGTTCCTTACCGGCCCGTTAAATTATTTTCGTATATAGTAAACAGAACCCCGGAAACCATAGTTTTATTAAGAAGTCTATTCGTAGATATTATTAATTTTTCGGAAAAAGTATCTCCAGTATTTACACCGGACGACTTGCTTGATAAAAATCCTTTAATGCATAAAATTAATGATTAGGATAGAAAATTTACATAAAAGATTTGGTAAACTTACCGTCTTAGATGGGTTAGATTTAGAGATAAAATCTGGTGGTATATTTGCAATTTTAGGGCCAAATGGTTCTGGCAAAACCACATTGATCAAATGTTTATTGGGAATGGTAATCCCAACCAGTGGGAAAATTATTCATGACAATGAAAGTGTCTTACACAAATGGCGATACAGAAATAAAATAAACTACCTACCTCAGATAGCCAATTTTCCTGCCAATCTAACAGTTAATGAACTGTTGAGAATGGTAAAAAATTTGAGACCCAAAGTTCCAAATGATAAGGAACTCATTTCAAAATTTGGAGTAGAACCTTTTTTAAACAAAAAATTAGGAAATCTATCCGGTGGAACAAAACAAAAAATAAACATCATATTAACATTTATGTTTGATAGTGATTTGATTATTTTAGATGAACCCACTACTGGTTTGGACCCAATTTCATTAATTTATCTTAAAAAGATCATTCAGGCAGAAAAGGCTAAAGGAAAAACAATATTAGTTACAACTCACATTATGAGTTTAGTTGATGAAATTGCGGATGAGATAGTGTTTATTTTGGATGGTAAAATTTACTTTAAAGGAACTGTTGACATGTTAAAAAAAGAAACTGAACAAATAAATTTAGAACATGCGATTGCAAACTTAATGGAAAAAGAGAATGTATAAGATTTTAAAATATAGTTTTTTTGATTTGATGCGTAGTCGTTGGAGTTACGTTTACTTTATATTTTATTTAATTTTAGGGTTTGTTCTCCTATTTTTGAATAATGACGTTTCTAAAGCTGTTATTACTTTAATGAATATTATTGTTGTGCTAACCCCCCTTATCGGTACAATATTCGGCGTAATGTATTATTACAATTCTAAAGAATTCACTGAATTATTGCTTGCACAACCCATAAAACGAAACAAGATATTCATGGGGCAATATCTTGGGATTTCGCTTTCATTAACACTGAGTTTAGTACTTGGTCTTGGAATTCCGTTTTTAGCTTATGGAATTTTTAAATCGACTGCAATTTTTGATTTTGTATTGCTTTTAGTAACAGGGTCTTTTTTAAATTTTATTTTTGTAGCACTGGCATTTAATATTGCACTTTCAAACGAAAATAAAATAAAGGGCTTCGGTTATGCGATTTTAATGTGGTTATTTTTAGCGGTAATTTATGACGGGTTATTTATCATTTCGCTACTCATGTTTAATGACTATCCTATTGATAAATTTTCTTTGATAGCCACCATGTTTAACCCTATCGATCTCTCGCGTATTTTAATACTACTTAAATTAGATATTTCTGCATTGTTGGGTTATACAGGAGCCATTTTTAAAAAATTCTTTGGAACAAATTTTGGGTTGTTCTCTTCCCTTCTTGTACTATCATTATGGGTATTATTCCCAATTCTGAGGATAAATAGCAAGTTAAAGAAAAAAGATTTCTAAGATTTTAGTGATAATACAACGCTATTCAATTTCTTCTTGTTATTTATTGGAAGAAGTAATGTAGTTCTAATTAAATTAAAGAGAATATTAGTCTTAAACCATCAATAAATGTTTAAATATTTGTAATTTTACAGTAAGAATTTATAATATGAACGGTTTAAGTTTTTATAGAATTTTCTTTACTATTTATCTATATATAAAGCGTCCTGAGTGTTTTAATATTTAATCACTTCTATTCAGTTATTAGTCGATTTCTACCTTATTATCTTTCAAATTTAAAACACATTATGATGGAATTACCATATGCAGAACCCTATAAAATAAAGATGGTTGAATCTATAAAAAGATCAACAGTAGCACAACGTCAAAAATGGATAAAAAAGGCCCATTACAACTTATTTAACCTATCGTCTGATAAAGTCTTTATTGATCTATTAACCGATTCAGGTACCGGAGCCATGTCCGATCAACAATGGTCTGCCATGATGAGTGGAGATGAAAGTTATGCCGGATCGACATCCTTTTTAAAATTAAAAAAAGTAGTTAAAAAAATAACAGGGTATACCTATTTCTTACCTACACACCAAGGGAGAGCTGCCGAAAATGTTTTGTTTTCTGTTATGGTTAAAGAAGGGGATCTAGTGCCCGGTAATTCACACTTTGACACTACCAAAGGTCATATAGAATTTAGAAAAGCAACGGCAGTAGATTGCACCATTGATGAAGCTTTTGATACTACTATACATCATCCATTTAAAGGAAATATAGATCTTGAAAAGCTGAAAAAAGTGCTGTCTGATAATCCTAAAAATAAAATACCGTTTGTAATTCTTACTATAACTTGCAATAGCTCTGGTGGTCAACCTGTTTCAATGGAAAATGTCAAAGCTGTTTCCAACTTATGTAAATCGTATGATATTCCCTTATTTTTTGATTCTGCCCGTTTTGCTGAAAATGCCTACTTTATTAAAACAAGAGAAAAAGGTTTTGAAAACAAATCTATTAAAGAAATTGCAAAAGAGGCCTTTTCATACGGTGATGGAATGACCATGAGTGCTAAAAAAGACGGGTTGGTAAATATGGGTGGATTTATAGCACTGAATAATGAAGAAATTTATAAACAAGCCACTGTCTTTAATATTATGTATGAAGGATTTATTACTTACGGAGGAATGAATGGTAGAGATATGGCCGCCTTAGCAGTAGGGTTAGATGAGGCAACTGAGTTCGATTATTTAGAAAGCCGAATTGAACAAGTTGCATATTTAGGGCGAAAATTAACTGAATTTGGTGTTCCGGTACTTCAACCTTTCGGTGGGCATGCTATTTTTATCGATGCTAATAAATTTGTACCAACCATCCCGAGAGATGAATATAGAGCACAGGCCTTAGCTATTGAACTTTATATTGTTGGTGGTATCAGAGGAGTTGAGATTGGAACGGTACTAGCAGATCGTGATCCTTTTACAAGAAAAAACAGGTATCCTGAGTTAGAATTAGTACGCTTAGCGATACCGCGAAGAACATATTCTTTGAATCATATGGATTATATTGCTGCTGTCTTAAAAAATGTTTATGATTCACGTGATCAAGCTAAATCAGGTTATAAGATCATTGATGAAGCTCCTATCATGAGGCATTTTACAGTAAAATTTCAAAAAATTAAGAAATAGATTCTCATTTATTATTAGTCATCTAGCTTATAATTAGCTCAGGTGATTCTCAATATTTAAGCAAACATTATGACTTAAATCACCTTTACATCTATTTTTTAACCATATTTTTGCAAATTAATTATATGTTAAATAACATGAAAAAAACTCACTCCTTTCATATTCCTGTTATGGGGATTGGTTTTACAATCGACTCGCCACTTAAAGTAGCTCAATACGGTATGGATTCCGTAGTTTCGTTGGTAGACGATATTTTGCTCGAGAAATTAAGAAGAATGTACAGTCTTAAATTTGAGATTCCTTATAATGAAATCACAAATAAGATTGAAGATTTTAGGGCAAAAAGAATTACATCATATCTGAATTTAATCCACAACCTGGCAGAAAAGAAGTTTGAAACATTGAAAAATGTTACATTAGAAAAGAGCCATGAATTAAAAGAATACGTCAGTATGCTGCCTGACAGTTCAGCCTTAAAAGAAGAGTTTGCTAAATTAACGGCAAGTGGTTTTAATTTTGCCGAAATTAAAAATTGGGCGAAAAAAAACTTAACTATGGGTAGTATAGATGTCAATATCATGACCAAGGTCGATAAGGATAATTATAATAAAAATGAGAAGTTACCGGTGGAATACAACGATGCTCATGCCGCCTTACGTGGGTATGCAAATAGTGATTTGAGTTCTTCATTAGTACTTTCAGCAGGTATGAATCCTAGATTATATTCCTATATAAGCCAATTTGATGATTTTTATCCAAATGAAAAAGGAGAGATAAAAAAGAAGATCATCTTAAAGGTAAGTGATTATAGATCAGCACTGATCCAGGGAAAATTTCTTGCAAAAAAAGGGTTATGGGTTTCAGAATACAGAATTGAATCTGGTCTTAATTGTGGCGGACATGCTTTTGCCACTGACGGCTATCTTTTAGGACCTGTTTTGGCCGAGTTTAAAGAAAAAAGAGATGAATTAAAGGACTCTATACAAAATATATTAAATGAAGTATTATTGGGTCAAGGACGTAAAGTACCCAACGAACCATTAACAATAAAAGTTACTGCTCAGGGAGGCGTTGGAACGGAAGAAGAGCATGATTTTTTAATAAATCATTACAATGTAGATTCTGTTGGCTGGGGAACTCCATTTTTATTAGTTCCTGAGGCAACAACTGTTGATAAAGAGACACTAGATAAGTTAGTTTCTGCTAAAGAAGATGATTTGTACCTAAGTGACATTTCTCCGCTTGGAGTACCATTTAATAATCTTAGAAAGAATACTAAAGATATTGAAAAAGAAGCCTTGATTACTAAAGGTAGACCCGGAAGTGCTTGCCCTAAAAAGTTTGTCGCCTTAAATAAAGAGTTTAAAGAAAAAGGTATTTGTACCGCATCGAGACAATATCAATATTTGAAAATAAAAGAATTAGATAATTCTGAATTGTCGTCGAAAGAATATCAAGACAGGTATAGTAAAATTATAGAGAAAACTTGTACCTGTGTTGGATTAGGTACTTCTGCGTTATTGAAGTATGGTTTGGATACAAAAGTTGAAGGTGAAGGTGTTTCTGTATGTCCTGGACCGAATATGGCTTATTATTCTAAGATAATGAGTTTGAAAGATATCACAAACCATATCTATGGAAGGTCAAATATGATCTCAAGAATTGACCGGCCAAATATGTTTATTAAAGAATTAAACATTTATATCGATTTTCTAAAAAATAAATTAGACGAAATAAAATTTTCTATGGATAAAAAGCAGGAAAAATATTTTGTGGGTTTTACTGAAAACTTAAAAGATGGTATTGCTTATTATCATAATTTATTTAGTAATGTCAAAGATTCCTTTGAAGAAGTGAGATATAGCATATTAAATGAATTAGAGGTAAGTAATAAATCACTCCAATTAATTACCCTAGAGATAGAAAAATTAAAATTTTTGAAGTAAAATTATGTCTGATAATTTATCTGCCCCTCTTACACTTTCTAAGGAGGAAATGAAAGAGTATGGCTATAAAGTAGTTGATTTACTAGTTTCTCATTTTGATAACCTAAGCTCTCAAAAGGTGTCTTGTTTGGCAGATAGAAAACAAATGGACGCCCTTTTACACGAGTCTATACCTTATGAAGCGACTTCGCCAGATGAAGTTTTGAGTCATATTGTTGATAATGTATTATCGCATACTGATTTACCTACACATCCAAAGTTTTTCTCTTTTGTTCCTAGTCCAAGTAACTATATCAGTACAATGGCCGATACCATTGCTACAGGGTTTAATATTTTTTCCGGAGGATGGTCGGCTTCTCCTGCGGCGGCTGAATTGGAAATTGTAACCATACATTGGCTACTTGAAATGTTTAATTTTCCTGTAAAAAAAGGCGGAGGTATTTTCACTAGTGGTGGATCTATGGCAAATTTAACTGCATTGGCAACTGCCAGAAGGTTAAAATGTGGACATGATTTTTCTAAGGCAATTATATATCTTTCAGATCAGGCACATTCATCGAATATTAAGGCAATCCGTATATTGGGATTCAAAAAACGTCAGGTTAGAATTATTCCAACTGATATGGAATTTAAGATGTCATTGAATAAGTTAAAAAATTGTATTGCTAAGGATAAATTAGAGGGTTATGAGCCATTTTGTATTATTGCTTCTGCCGGGACAACCAATACCGGAACAGTTGATCCTTTAGACGAAATCGCTTCAATTTGCGCAATAGAAAATTTATGGATGCATGTTGATGGTGCTTACGGCGGCGCTGCAATTTTATCCGATAAAGGAAAAGAATACTTAAAAGGAATTGAAAAAGCTGATTCTCTTACAGTCGATCCACATAAATGGTTTTTTCAACCTTACGAAATTGGATGTTTGATAGTAAAAGATCATAAATGGTTAAGTAAAACATTTAGCGAGAAACCTGTCTATCTTCGTGACATTGAAGGTAATGAATCTGAAATTAATTTCTATGACCATGGAATTGAATTAACACGGCGCTTTAGAGCATTGAAATTCTACATGTCGGTTAAAACTTTCGGACTAGATGCTTTTAGTAAAGCTATTCAATACAGTATTTCTTTGACTGAAGAATTAGAAAATTTTCTTAGAAAAAGTCCAAAATGGGAAGTAATTTCACCTGCAACTTTAGCCGTTATCAACTTTAGGTGTAATCCAATCAATAGTGAATTCTCTGAAACCGAATTAGACAAACTAAACCAATATATTTCGAAACAAATAATTGCTTCGAGAAGTGCTGTATTAGTTACAACTATTTTGCAAGATCAGGTAGTTTTACGAATGTGCTTGATAAACCCGCGAACTACATTTAATGATATAATGGAGACCATAACGTTATGTGAAAAATATGCGGATGACTATGCCAATATATAAAATGAAAGTACTTGGGATTTTAATAATAGTTGTATTTATTACCCTGAGTTGTAAACAAAAAAGTGTTCAACTTCCAACACTTGATGTAGTTGGTATTCAAGATACTATTTATAACAATAGTAAAATTTGGGTATTTTATAACTTGAATGGAAATGACACCATAGCCGAATTGAATAAAAATAATTCAGTTGCAAATACACATTGGATTATTAATATTGACAAAAGGTTATCTCTAAAACAAGTTATCCCGCTTATACAACAATTACAAGCCAAGAAGGAAAAACCATCAATGCATGATAACGGTGAAATTTCACATAGCTATTATAGTTATGTCGACACGGTTTCAAATAAACTATCCTTGATATTATTTGATTCAATAAAATACATTAGTGATAAGAGCATCAATCGGGATCATAATTTAACATCTACAGAATTTAAACATTTATTAATTGATTATAAATCAACTGATATTTATGTTAATAATGTTCGTGTTAAAAAAGGAGGAATCAAAGATTACATTTCAAAGCAATTAGACAATAGAATACTAAAAATAGATCTCAGTTTTGAAGAAAATATTTCCTATCAAAATTACCTTAATATAAAGGCATTGCTTCAAAATATGAAAAATGATTCAATAATTATTTCCAATAGGGAGTTTATATATTAATTATTTACAAGGAACTGCGTTCGTAGATATTTGTAATTTGGCATCAGACGGCGATATATAAGGGATCCCTAAACCTAAGCCTCTCAAAATAAATAATAAACCTATTATTACAACAAATATGGGAATCACTTTCTGAATTTTATTTCTTACAGATACTTTTAAGAAATTACCAACGAGCACTGCAATGCTCATCATAGGTACAGTTCCCAACCCAAAAAGAAACATATAGAAGGCACCGTTAATTGCACTCGAGCCCGCAATTGCTCCAATCAACGCCATATACACTAAACCACAAGGTAAAAATCCATTAAAAAATCCTATTGCAAAGAAAGTGCCGTTAGTTTTACGCTTCAAATAAAAGCCTAATTTCGATTTAACATAGCTTATGAATCTATATATAGGCTTTGAAAAATTGTACTTGTTAAAAGCATTGGCAGGAATTAATACGACAATGATCATCAAAACACCCATTAAAATAGATAGGCGCTGTTGAAAACCGGCTAAATATAAGCCTTTACCTAATAAGCCAAAAATTAAACCTATAAGTGCATACGTCAACAACCTGCCTATGTGATACAGCGCTGTTTGGAAAACCATTCTAGGCCTGTTAGTTCTATCAGCTGGCAACACAAAAGCTATTGGCCCACACATACCAATACAATGGAAACTACCTAACAATCCTAATATAAATGCCGTATAAAAAATAGTTATTTGTTTTTGAATTATTCCTTTATCCCACGATTAGTGGGATTAGTTTACTAATAAAAAATTGCTTCTTTAAATAAATATTCGTCATCTCCATATTTCCAATCAATTTTAACTTTCCATTTACCATTGATCAGTTTATCATCTGTAATCAGCATGTTATGATCTGATAATAAAATCTCCTTTTGAAAATCTAACCGCTCGTCAGAGGGTCTTTGAAAATAAACAATTCCCGTAATTTTAGTGAAGGTCATCTCACCTGGAAAACTAACAAGCATTCCTTCACCTATTCTGTCAATTTTCACATTTTGAGTTAATTTACTAGCCTTATTCATTTTATCAATTTCTTGCTGATAATACAGTTCATCTTTATAATAATCTTCAGATACCAAATGATGTTCATATTTATCTAATGCAATGCTTCTATAGACAAACTGTAGAATGAACACCATAAACAGCACCATTGCTATAACCATTGCTGTACCCCAATTGATTTTTATTTTCATTTTTTAAGTTTTAAATACAGCTATTTTATTTGTATAGGGCCTGGAAAATTAGTTGATGTAGTTTCAATGAGTTCATCATTAGCATACACTCCCAGTTTTAATTTTTCTTTGGATGAAGTTAAGTCTTTTTTCTCAATTTCGATAAATAATGTACCTTCGGTAAGACCTCCGTTAAGTACTTTACTATTACCTCCCACAATTTTCACTTCACCATTATGGGATATTAATTTTATGTCAATATTTTCTAGATCATTTACCGTTTTATTTATCAACTTAAATGTATATACATTACTTACTATATCACCTTTTGTAGAAAACATTTGGCCTGGTAATTTAAGAATAGTCGCCTCAATATCAGTTCGTAAGAATAATAAAGTGACCAGAAATACAGTTAAAGCAGTTAACACCAAAGTATATGCTTTTATCCTTGCATTGAATTCAAATAGCTCTCCTTTTTCAATATTATCTTCAGAGGCATATCGAATCAATCCTCTATCATAACCCACTTTATCCATTACTTCATCACAAGCATCAATACATGCAGTACAATTAACACATTCTAATTGAGTTCCATTTCTGATGTCAATTCCTGTCGGGCAAACCAAAACACATTGGTTACAATCAATACAATCGCCGTGTCCTAGTTCATTCCTATTTTCATTTTTTCGAAATTTCTTTCTACCATTTTCAGCTTCACCCCGTTTATGATCATATGCGACGACAATAGACTTTCTATCAAGCAAAACTCCTTGTAATCTACCATAAGGGCATACAATAATACACACCTGTTCTCTAAACCATGCAAAAACAAAGAAAAATACAAATGTGAAAACCAACAAATTAATTAATGTACCTAAATGTTCTAAGGGATTACCAGTTATATATTGCATCAAAACATCGCTTCCAATGAAATAGGCAAGAAAAACATTTGAAATTAGAAATGAAATCAAAAAGAAAACAAACCATTTCAATCCTTTTTTTCTAATTTTTTCTGCGTTCCAGGGCTGTTTATTGAGTTTGATTTGCTTTCCCCTATCACCCTCAATCCAATATTCAACTTTACGAAAGATCATTTCCATGAAGATGGTTTGAGGACACATCCACCCACAAAATATTCTTCCAAAAATTACTGTGAAAAGAATAATAAATACAACCCCTACTAACAATGACAGCACTAATAAGTGAAAATCTTGAGGCCAAAATGGTTGCCCAAAAATATTGTATTTTCCCTCCATTATATTGAAAAGAAGGAATTGGTTGCCTTCAACTTTAAAAAAAGGTGCTAAAACCAATATGGCCAATAATATCCAACTTACATAGGTTCTATAATTTGTAAATCTACCTTTCGGTTTTTTAGGATGGATATAATTACGTTTACCCTCCTCGCTTATCGTCCCTATTGAATCTCTAAAATGCTCCTGATCTTGAGTTGACATTATCTTCTAAAAATGATTAAAAAAATATACTTCTATCTTTTACAAAATTAGCTTCAATAAATGACTCCTTATGATACATTTATAACATTACTAACTAAAAAACAGAAGTATCTTTTAAATAAAAATAGCCTTTATTATTCTTCATCTCCAGTCCAAACTTCACCTTCGGGTGTTTTCGGAGCCGCAGGACTTGTGCCTTGTATAGATAAAATATAGCTTGCCAATTGCTGTCTTTCTAATTGACTTATAGTAGCCTCCCAGGCAATCATACCTTTACCTGGTCTGCCTCCTTTAGCAATTGTATTGAAAATATTTTTAAAGCCACCTCCTAAAATCCAATATTCATCGGTTAGATTTGGACCAATACTACCACCAGCATCTGCTAAGTGACAAGCTGTACAGGTTTTGCTGGCAAATAATTCTTTCCCTTTTTGGATATCAGCAGGATCAGTAAGAGCAACTAAATTGGCATCATCAAACAACTCGGGATGATCCTTTTTATATTGTTCAACAGCGACCTTACCTTGTGCAACCTCTGCTGCATATTCATCCGCTTGCTTATACTTCCCAAAAGCAAGTACCATAATATAATAAAATATACCGATTGCAATAGTAATGTAGAATCCTGCGAGCCACCAAGGTGGCAATACGTTATCTAATTCTCTAATACCATCATAATCATGATCAGTCATTACTTCTTCTTCATTCTCAATGGGCTTGGCTTTAGTAAGTTTTTTTGAAATTCTAGTCCAAAATGATTCTTTATTATTACTCATAATCGTTATTGTTTTCTTCACCTTCGAGAGGTAGGTTACTAATTTCTTCTAAATTCTTTTTTGGTATTTTTGAAACATAAAAAAGCATTGTAATAAACACAGCAAAAAATAATAACAATGATATTATTGGATATATTTCTACATTGTCTATTGAGTCAAAATGATGTTTTATAAATCTTAACATAACTTTTAATTTTGTGCGGTTTCACCTTTCTTAATATCAGTACCTAATCGTTGTAAATAGGCGATCAAAGCAACAATTTCTTTATTCTGCATATTAGATTCACCATAATTTTTAACAAACTCAGGATCTTGTCTTAGATTTTTCTCAATCTCTTCAGCCTGATTGCGCAATAAGAATAATGCTTTATCAATTTCAAATTGAGTATAAGGTACACCTAAGGTAACCATAGCATTCATTTTGGCCTCAGTATCTGATATATCTAGATCATTAGTCAAAAGCCAAGGATAACTAGGCATAATTGAACCGGGTGATGTTAATCTTGGGTCATACATATGATTAAAATGCCAGTTATCATTATACTTACCTCCAATCCTGTGCACATCCGGGCCCGTTCTACGAGACCCCCAAAGGAAAGGATGATCATATACAAACTCTCCGGCCTTTGAATATTCACCATATCTTTCAACTTCTGACCGGAAAGGCCTTATCATTTGCGAATGACAATTATTACAACCTTCTCGGATATAAATATCCCTACCTTCCAATTCTAATGGTGTATAAGGTTTTACGCTTGAAATCACCGGGATATTTGATGGTACGGTTAATAAAGGAATGATCTCAACTGCACCACCAATTAAAACTGCAACCGTAGTTAATATCGTAAATAAAACCGTTCTTCGTTCTAACCAAGAGTGCCATTTTTCATTTGGCGCTCTTGATGGACTAATTTGTTTTAGCGGAGCTGCTTCAACCAATTCGTCTGTTACAGTAGAACCCGCTTTCGCTGTTTTATAAACATTATATGCTAATAATATAAAACCGGTTAAATATAAGGTACCTCCAAATGCACGCATCATATACATTGGCATAATTTGCGTTACAGTCTCTAAAAAGTTGCCGTAAACTAAGGTCCCATCAGGATTAAACTGCTTCCACATTGAGGCTTGCGTAAAACCTGCAACATACAATGGAATTGCATAAAACAAAATCCCTAAGGTTCCCAACCAAAAATGAGTGTTGGCCAATTTTTTCGAAAATAATTCCGTTTTCCATAATTTACTTGCCAGCCAATACACAATACCGGCTGCCATAAAACCATTCCATGCTAATGCTCCAATATGTACATGTGCTATAATCCAGTCAGTATAATGGCCTATAGCATTTAACGATTTAAAAGAAAGCATCGGGCCTTCAAAAGTACTCATACCATAACCCGTAATTGCGACCACAAAGAATTTTAAAATTGGATTTTCTCGAACTTTATCCCATGCGCCTCTCAGGGTCAATAACCCGTTTATCATACCTCCCCAAGACGGGAAGATCAACATTACTGAAAATACCGTACCTAAATTTTGGGCCCATTCTGGCAAAGCAGTATATAATAAATGGTGGGGGCCGGCCCAGATATATAAAAATATCAATGACCAAAAGTGTACTATAGATAACCTATAAGAATAGACGGGTCTGTTAGCCACTTTGGGGACAAAATAATACATTAACCCAAGTACGGGTGTAGTTAAGAAAAATGCTACTGCATTATGACCATACCACCATTGTACCATGGCGTCTTGTACACCTGCATAAATGGAGTAACTCTTAAATGCTGATACAGGCAATTCTAAATTATTAAATATGTGTAGGATGGCAACTGTAACTAGGGTGGCCAAATAAAACCATATCGCCACATAAATATGCCGTTGTCGTCTTTTCAAAATGGTACCAATCATATTAATACCCATTACTACCCATATAAGCGTGATAGCAATGTCAATTGGCCATTCTAATTCTGCATATTCCTTTGAGGAAGTCAAGCCCAGCGGTAATGTTATAGCTGCTGCAACAATGATAAGCTGCCAACCCCAAAAATGGATTTTACTTAGAACATCACTAAACATTCTTGCTTTTAATAGGCGTTGCATAGAATAGTAAATACCCATAAAAATACTGTTCCCTACAAAAGCAAAAATTACGGCGTTCGTATGTAGTGGTCGTAAACGACCAAAACTTAGCCAAGAAATACCTTCCATATAATTAGGGAAAATAAAAAGAAAGGCCACCAATAGTCCAACTAACATACCCACAACACCCCAAACGATTGTTGCTATTAAAAACATTTTTACAATTTTGTTATCGTAATAAAATTGTTCTTTTTCCATTATTCGTTATTTATTTGATTGATTGATTTTGTGTCTTCTAAACTATCCTCCTTTTTTTCGATAATTTCATCATCAAAAAGCATACGTACAGATGGCGTATACAAATCATCGTATTGGCCTGATTTAACTGATTTTATAAAAAGAATGAAGAAAATTATTGCAATAAAAAGACTTACAATGATCATAAATAAAACAATATTCATATGCTTAAAGAAATAATTGATTGCGAAATAAAAATATATAAAATAGTGCTAAATAGATATATATTAAATAGTAATTATGGTGCATAAAATTAGACAAAAATATTTTTCCTCGCAACATAATTTGTTGCAAATGTCACAAAAATCACTATGGTAATTGAGCTTATTGGCATTAAAATAGCAGCCACTATTGGTGACAAATTACCTGTAATTGCAAATAACATCCCTATAATATTATATAGAAATGACAAAACAAAACTAATTTTAATAACATTTATAGTGCTTTTAGCCAATCTTATAAAGTCTGGTAATCTTGCAAATATTGTTGCATCCATAATTCCATCACATGCGGGAGAAAACACGTTTGTGTTTTCAGAAACCGCTATACCTACATTACTTTGGGCCAATGCACCGGCATCATTTAAACCGTCACCAACCATTAATACTTTTTTGTTATTTTTTTGTTGACCTTCAATATATACTAATTTATCTTCTGGCTTTTTATTAAAAATCAATTCAGTCTCTTTTGGTAATATTTTTTCTAAGTACTTCTTTTCTCCTTCATTATCCCCAGAAAGTACTCCTAACTTATAATCTGTACTTAAATCTTTAAATATGTCCCTAATTCCTTTGCGATATGTATTTTCAAAAATAAAACTTCCTTTTACAATTCCATTAATTTTTACATAAATAGAAGTTTGAAAATTATAAGAATCGTTGTTTTGTACGAAACTCTGTGAGCCTAATTTAACCTCTTTACCATCAATAACACCTTGTATTCCCTTTCCAAAAATTTCTTTGAAATTAGAAACTTCCATTTTAATTGTATCTTTTAAATGATCATATAGCATCCTGCTCAAAGGATGATTGGATTCTCTCAGAACATTTTGAACTATTTGTTTATCGTGCTTAGAAAGTTGCATGCCTTCATAAGAAATATTGGTTTTATTGGTTGTAATTGTTCCAGTCTTATCAAAAATAATCGTGTCAATTTTAGAGAGATCTTCAATTACATAGGCATTTTTAAGATAAAATTTTTGATTTCCGAAAATCCTAAGCATGTTACCTAAAGCAAACGGGGCCGATAATGCCAAAGCACAGGGACAGGCTACAATCAATACTGCCGTAACTACATTGGCAATCATTGTTGCATCTTTAAAGTACCAAAATACCCCTGCAAACAATGCAATCATTAAAACTATAATCGTGAATTTTTTACTGATAGAGTCTGTTATGGTTTTAATAGAATAATTTTGTTTCTTGGCAAAAACATCATTACTCCACAACTGCGTTAGATAACTTTGTGAAACCGTTTGAAGTACTTCCATTTCGATAGCTCCTGAAAGTTGTTTACCTCCTGCAAAAAGCTTATCTCCGGATATTTTTGATACCGGTAATGATTCACCCGTAACAAAACTATAATCTATTTGTGCATTTCCATTGATTAAAATTCCATCAACCGGAATCAATTCTTCATTTCTTATTAATAATCGATCTCCTTCATCTATGTCATAAATAGAAATGTTTGTTTCGGTATGGTCTTTATCGATCTTCGTAACAGCAATGGGGAAGTATGATTTATAATCACGTTCAAAAGACATATAATTATAGGTCTGTTGCTGAAATATTTTTCCGAGTAATAAAAAAAAGACAAACCCGGCTAAACTGTCAAAATATCCTTGGCCAAGGTCAAAAATAATTTCAACTGCACTTCTTATGAATAAAACAGAGATGCCTAGTGCAATCGGTACATCTATATTTAATATATTATGCTTTAGCCCTTTATACGCGGAAATAAAGTATTCGTTGGCTGAATAAAATACCACAGGAAAAGACATTAAAAAGATTAAATTTCGAAATAAAGGCTTATATCTTTCTAACCAAAATTCGTTTGCTTGAAAATATTCAGGGAATGACAATAACATAATATTACCAAATGCAAACCCAGCAACACCAAGCTTATAGATTAATGATCGATCTATTTTTCGCTTTGTGTTTAAAGTATCTTCTAATCTTATATAGGGTTCATAACCTATAGAACCCAGCAATTCAACCACTTGACGTAAGGAAATTTTCGTATTGTTAAAAGTAATTCTGACTTCTTTTTTAGGAAAATTAACTATGCCAGATATAATTTCACTATTTAATTTTTCTAAGTTCTCTAATACCCAAATACATGAACTGCAATGTATATGAGGTATGTAAAATGTTATAACACATATGTCATCATCAATAAAATCATATAAGTTTTCAACAATTTTAGCATTATCCAAATAGTCATATTTACCCTTTAACTCGGCAGGGATATTACCAGGTGATTTTTCAAAATCATAATAACAGGAGAGCTCGTTTTCGTTTAAAATTTCATATACGGCCTTACATCCGTTACAACAAAACGGTTTTTCATCGAAACTAATGGGAACTGAATCGCAAGGAGCACCGCAATGAAAACAATCAATTTTGGATATCATCTATTTTTAACTGCTCAAATTACTAATGTTAACAAAAATCATTTTATGACATTTATCATATTTTTTCAATACCTTTGCCCTTCAAAAATTACAATAGAAGTATGAGTAAATGCCAACAATGTATTATGCGTGAATTTAGCACATTAAAATCACTCTCTAAAGAAGAACTAAAAAATATTTCGGATCATAAAGATTCTATAGATTTTAAGAAAGGTGATGTTCTTTTTTCTGAAGGTAATTTATTAAATGGCGTTTATTGTATCAAGGAGGGTGTGTGTAAATTGACCAGGCTGAGCTCTAATGGTAAAGAACAAATTGTACGTTTTGTTAAAGGCGGTGATATGTTAGGCTATCGTTCAATTTTAAGTGAAGAACCTGTAACTTTAACTGTTACGGTCATGAAAGATATGAGAGCCTGCTACATTCCTAAAAAAGATATTTTTGATTCAATTAGAGAAAATCCCAATTTTTCATTAGATATGATGAAAGTTGTTTGTCATGATCTGCGTGATGCGAACACGACAATAACAAATATGGCTCAGAAAAGTGTGAAAGAAAGGTTAGCTGATACGTTACTATTTCTTAAGGATACTTTTGGTTTGAACGAAGAAGGGTTTTTATCAATAGTTCTTACACGAGAAGAATTATCCAGTGTTATTGGCACGGCTACGGAATCAGCCATTCGATTATTGTCTGAATTCAAAAAGAATGGAGTCATCGGATTAGAAGGGAAAAAGGTTAAAATATTAGATGAAGCCGAACTTCACAAAATTTCTCAAGGTTTTTAATGTAAAAAAGGCTATTTTTTTACTATGTGGTATCATTACCTCTAACTAATCAGTATCTTTTTACTATAATTTCTGTTACTTTTTTTAATATTATAAATATAAACTCCCGGTGTTAGCCTCGGTAATTTATCTTTTATAGTTATTTCATGTTGACCAGGATCTAATACATCATCAAAAATAACACCTGCATTTTGACCTAAAATATTATAGACCGAAATTTCATAATTATCAGAAAAATTATTATCAATTCTTATTGACACTCTCTCTTGATCATAAATTGGTATATGTGTAAAATTTTCTCGAATTAAATAATCATGATTTGTTACCGAACTTGAACAATTAAAGCCTAAGTCTATTGGGGTATATGGCCTAGGTATTGATTGATTAATAACACCAGGGTCTATACATAACCATTCTTGCATAACTGTGCCATAAACGTTAATAAAATCTTGTGTATATTGTAGATTACCGCCTCTATCTAAGTTTCCTAAATTTGGATGCTCTCCAACAAAACCACTACCATTAAGTGACGGGCCAAATAATAACATGGGTGCTGCTTTTCCATGATCCGTACCATTTGATCCGTTTTCTTTTACTCTTCTTCCAAATTCTGACATAGTCATGGTCAATACATCATTGTCTCTTCCACTAGGTTCGAGATCGCGATAAAATGCCATGATAGATTCTGTGATATTGGTCAATAGTTCCTGATGTTTTTCCGGCTGATTGGCATGTGTATCAAATCCGTTAAGGTTCACCATATACACACAAGTACCCATGTCGGCTTTCACAGTTTTAGAAATAATAGACAAGGCACGGCCTAAATTTGTGTCAGGAAACTCAACGGTATTAGTTTGTGTAGCAGCTGCGTCTTTAATTACCTTTGAATATTTCAATGTAGTGTTCAAAACACCTCGTACAAATCTTAATTGTGAACCTTTGGTACAATCAGGCACATCAGCTGCATCAAATAAAGTGCCGTCTGAAGCGATTCGTTCTAATTGCCTGGTATTGGCAATAGTAAATGCAAAATTACTTTCGGTACCTGTAAAAATGATATCTCCAACACCTCCTATCTGCACAGCTGGAGGAGCATCAGGTAAATTCAATAAAAAGTCAGGATAAATACTTTCAAAATAACGACCATATACACCGGTCTCAACCAGCTCATCGTCCGTACCTCTTGACATATTGTCCGTACCCGTAAAATGAGATAAATTTTGATCTTCATAACCCGTGCCATGTACTACTTTCATACAGCCTCCTTCCCAAATGGGTTCTATAGACGGTTGTAAGTATTTTGGTACGCCAAATTCATTAGATAGCTTATGTATATCGACCATTTCGTGCTTTAAGGTTGGCCTGGCAATGGCATAACGGTCATAATCGTAAATAGGTACAATAGTATTTAAACCATCATTACCACCTTGCAATCTTACAATCAACAGTACTCTTCCGGAATCAGAATTGCCGAGTGCGGCAGATAAAGGTGTTGGTTGCCCAAAAGCCATAGGGATACCGTTCATCATTAAAGTAGCTCCTGCCCCGCCCAAACCTAAAGTCTGCAAAAATGAGCGTCTATTCCATTTGTTATGGTCTTCTGTATTGCAATTTAAATGCATGTCTTTATCTGTACCCATAGTTTCTATTTAATTTGATAATCTGGAAGGGAGAC
>Ga0316192_10001018_pt1 | contig 20597 bp, 15 predicted proteins | sample MerIslwburrow_MG_FD_204931 | JGI IMG/M metagenome (GOLD analysis project Ga0316192, IMG submission 204931) | Coastal sediment microbial communities from Maine, United States - Merrow Island worm burrow | ecosystem: Environmental > Aquatic > Marine > Coastal > Sediment | place: USA: Maine...
GCTGGCCGACTCGTCGACCATGCTGGCCGTACTGGTGACTCCAATCGCTCTCCTGGCGGCGGGAACGGCGGGCTACACCGCCTTCCTGTTCGGCCAATGTGAGGGCCGTGACCTGTGGCAGAGCCCATTGCTGCTACCAACGCTTCTGGCCCAGACCATCGTGGCCGGTGGCGCCTCCTACGGCCTGCTCGATGTGTTCATGGACATTCCGGCCGTCGAGACCCTGCGGGCGGTGTTCCTTGGCGGCGTTGCCGTTCTGGCCCTGCTGATCGCAACCGAACTGTGGTCCAAGGGCTCACGCCACGTGGAGTTGGCCATGGTCGAGATGACCGAGGGCCGCTACGCCTCCCGGTTCCGCCTGGGCATGGCCGCCGGGTTGGCCCTGCCTGCGCTGCTGCTGGCCATCGCCGTCTTCTTCGACCTTTCGACCGGGGTGGCCACCGCCCTCACCCTCATCGCCGCCATCAGCGCCCTGATTGGGCTGTTCGCCTACGAGGACGCCTATGTCGGTGCAGGCCAGTCGGTCCCACTGTCGTGAGTCAGTCCGTCGTGAGTCAGTCCGTCGTGAGTCACCTTGAGTCAGTCGTGAGTCAACCCGCAACGTTCCACCCCCTCGCCTTCACCCCGGCCACGCCGGCCTCCAGCACCCCCAGGACCATCGCATGACCGAGTTGCGCAACTTCCCCCCTTCGGACCAATGGCACGACTGGACCGAACTCGACGCCAAGGACTGGCCCAAGCGCACGGAGAAGCACTACACCATCGTCCCCACCAGCTGTTTCAACTGTGAGGCCGGTTGTGGTTTGGTGGCCTACTTCGATCAGGAGACGGGTCAGATCCGCAAGGTCGAGGGCAATCCCGAACACCCGGCGAGCCGGGGCCGCAACTGCGCCAAGGGACCGGCCACCCTCAACCAGATCTACGACCCCGAGCGCGTGCTCTACCCCATGAAGCGGGCCGGTGAGCGCGGCTCAGGGGCCTGGGAGCGCATCAGCTGGGATCAGGCCCTGGACGAGATCGGGGGCCGCCTGCGCAAGGCCTTCACCGAGGACCGTCACAACGAGGTCATGTACCACGTCGGTCGCCCCGGCGAAGAGGGCTACACCGAGCGGGTCCTGAAGGCGTGGGGCGTTGATGGTCACAACTCCCACACCAACATCTGCTCCTCCAACGCCCGCATTGGCTACCAGAGCTGGATGGGCCACGACCGCCCGTCGGCCGACTACGCCAACGCCAAGGTCATCTTCCTGATCTCGGCCCACCTCGAATCGGGCCACTACTTCAACCCCCACGCCCAGCGCATCATGGAGGCCAAGGAGCGCGGCGCCACCATCATCTGCGTCGACCCCCGCCTGTCGAACACCGGGGCCAAGGCCGATCACTGGCTACCGACCTGGCCCGGGACCGAACCCTTCCTGCTGCTGGCCATTGCCCGTCTGCTGATCGAGAACGGCACCTGGCAGCAGGACTTCGTTCGCCGCTGGGTCAACTGGGAGACGTTCCTCACCGAGATCGCCCCCGAGCGCCCCAAACGGTTCGACCACCTGGGCCCCGCCCTGCTCGACCACTACGCCGAGTACACCCCGGAACGGGCCGAGCACATCACCGGCATCGACGCCGATGAGATCCGCAAGATCGCCGACATCATCGGTGAGCATCCGACCAAGTTCGCCTCCCACAACTGGCGGGCGGCAGGGGCGGGCAACATGGGCGGCTGGCAGGTGGCCCGCTGCCTGTTCTTCCTCAACGTGTTGACCGGTTCGGTGGCGACAAAGGGGGGAACCGCAGGCAACGGCGTCAACAAATTCAAGCCGCCGTCACCCCTCGGCGCTCCCCCCATCACCAGCTGGAACGAGCTGGAGTGGCCGGTCGAGTACCCCCTCAGCTACCACGAGATGTCGATCCTGCTGCCCCATTTCCTGAACGAGGGTCGGGGCAAGCTCGACACCTACTTCAGCCGGGTCTACAACCCCATCTGGACCAACCCCGACGGGTTCAGCTGGATGGAGGCCCTGACCGATCCGGCCAAGGTCGAATGCCACGTGGCCCTCACCCCCACCTGGTCCGAGACGGCCTGGTTCGCCGACTACGTGCTGCCGATGGGGCTCGGGGCCGAACGCCACGACGTGGTCAGCTACGAGACCCACTCCAGTCGCTGGCTGGCCTTCCGCCAATCGGTGTTCCGCCGCTATGCCGAGCTTCGTCCCGACGGCGACGGCGAGGCCGGCCCCCTGCCGCCGGAGACCCGCAGCCACGAGTACAACCCGGGCGAAGTGTGGGAGGAGAACGAGTTCTGGATCGATCTATCGTGGCGCATCGATCCCGACGGCAAGCTCGGGATCCGTAAGTGGTTCGAAAGCGAGGACCGCCCGGGCCAACCCATTGGTGTCGACGAGTACTACAACAAGATGTTCGCCGCCATCCCCTCACTGGCAGCCGAAGCGGCCGCCGCAGGCAAGACCCCGCTTGAGTTGATGCGCGACCGAGGCGCCTACGAGGTCGAGGCCGACATCTACGAACCCCACGAACGCCTCGTCGGTCCTGCCGCCCTTGAGGGCAGTGTGAAGGACGCCAGCGGCGTCTACCGCAAGGCCGGCACCGCAGGCACCTTCGACGGCACCAACCTCGACGGACTCACTCTCGCCCCCCTCGGCGACGGCTCACCGGCGGTGGAGGTCGACGGGCTGGCCCGCGAGGGTTTCCCCACCCCGTCGAAGAAGTTGGAGTTGTTCTCGACCACCCTGGCCGAATGGGGTTGGCCCGAATACGCAACCCCGAAATGGATCCCGTCGCACGTCCACTGGGAGGACCTCGACCTGGCGGGCGACGAACGCATCCTGTTGCCGACGTTCCGCATCCCGACCCTGATCCACACCCGCTCGGCCAACGCCAAGTGGCTGGCCGAGATCAGCCACCGTCACCCCCTGTGGCTGCATCCCTCCGACGCCGAGAAGCTCAACATCGATGAGGGCGGCCTGGTGCGGATCACGACCCGCATCGGCCACTTCGTCATCCATGCCTGGCGCACCGAGGGTATCCGGCCCGGGGTGGTGGCGGCATCGCACCACATGGGCCGTTGGCGCCTGGAGGAGGACTCCGCCCGCAGTTGGGGCGCAGGCAAGGCCTCGGTCGATCACGATGGCAGCCAGTGGACCCTGCGCCGCTCCGAGGGTGTGAAGCCCTGGGACAGCGAAGACTCCGACACCGCCCGGGTGTGGTGGAACGACTCCGGGGTACACCAGAACCTGACCTTCGCCGTGCAACCCGATCCGATCTCGGGCATGCAGTGCTGGCACCAACGGGTTCGCGTCACCCCGGCCCAGCCCGGTGATCAGTACGGCGACGTCTCGGTCGACACCGAGAAATCCCGCGAGGCCTACCTGGAGTGGCTGGCCAAGACCCGGCCCGCTCCCGGCCCCCATGGGCTGCGTCGACCGTTGTGGTACGCCCGGCCGCTGAAGCCGGCGGCGGCCGCCTACCGCCTGGACTAAGGCCGGTTCGCGCCGTCCGAGGCGCCAGGATCGGCATCGACGCCGGTGCTGCAACCGCCGCCGCCCCAAAGCACGTCGTGGCTCTCGCCGCCCGTGGCCCTCGGCCTGCGGGGGGGGGCGGGAGCCTGCGTTGTTGCGTTGCTGTTGCGCCGACAGGGCACGATCCGCAGCGGAGGGAGCAGAACGGCGAGGGCCCGGGCGACTGGGCCCTCGCCGTCCTGCGAATTGTCCGATGGATCAACCATCGGATGCCTCGGCGCGCCAGGATTTGCCCTCTTGCCCCGAGAAGCGAACGTAACCGTTGTGGCCAGCCACGATACACCGGCCATCCGCAGCCGCTGATTGATTTGACCAGCCCGGACCGTCAAAGAAACGGCCCGTCTTCAGAACCTTACCGTAGTCGCTTCAGCACGTTTTGTCACCGTGCACCATTGAGTCGACAAGGAGGTGTAATCCCCCCTATCACGGCCCTTCGACCATAGCCTGGAGCGTCAATGACCCTGGATGACACCGCCGAAACGATCGCTGCCCTGGCGAACCTGGCCGAGGCCCTGCAAGCGACCGGTCTCCGCCTCGATCTCGACGAGGCGGGCGGGGCGCGGGCCACACGCGATGAGCTCCACCAGCAAATCACCGACTATCTGATCCCCCGACTGCGCCGCATCGATGCCCCGCTGCTTGCGGTCATCGGTGGCTCCACCGGATCGGGCAAGTCGACCATCACCAACTCGATCGTGGGCACCGAGGTCTCAGTCGCCGGTGTGCTGCGGCCAACAACCAGGGCTCCCGTGCTGGTTTGCCACCCCGACGATCTGGAATGGTTCGCCCGGGGGGAGATCCTGGCCGACCTACCCCGGGTCGGCACCACCGTCGACGACAACGCCGACGACAACGCCGACGACAACGCCGACATCGTCGGGGCCCGGACGCTGAAGACCGTTACCGTCGAGTCGCTGACGCCGGGAGTGGCCATCCTCGACGCTCCCGACATCGATTCGGTCGAGGTGGCCAACCGGGCGTTGGCCACCCAACTGCTGGCCGCTGCCGACCTCTGGCTCTTCACCACCACCGCGGTGCGCTACGCCGACGCCGTTCCCTGGGAGTTCCTCCATCAGGCCCAATCGCGGGGCACGGCAATGGCGGTGGTGATCAACCGCATTCCCCCCGGGGCCGAGGCTGAGATCGTCGACCACTTCGAGGCCATGGCCTCCGCCGCCGGCCTCAGCGCCATCACGGTGTTCCCCCTACCCCAGAGCGAACTCGTTGACGGTCGACTGCCGGCGACCGCGGTCGGCGGGATCGTTTCACTTCTGACGACGATCGCCCGCGACAGTGAGCAACGGGCCCAGATCGTGGCCCAGACCCTCTCCGGCACGATGGGCAGCATCGAATCCAGGGTGGTGTCGGTGACCATGGCGGCCACCACCCAGCGCGAGGTAACCAACGAGCTGGGCGACACACTTGAGGCCAACTACCAGCAGGCCCGTTCGTCCTTCGAAGCCGATATCTCCAACGGCAACCTGCTGCGTGACGAGGTGCTCGACCGCTGGCAGGAACTCGTCGGCACCGCCGAACTGATGCGGGCCGTGCAGAGCAGGATCACCCGCGCCAGGGACCGTCTGACGGGATTCATCACTGGCCGCACATCGGCAGCCAGAATGGTCCAGGGGGAGATCACCTCGACGCTGGAACAGCTCCTCGTCGATCACGCCGACGCTGCCGCCGAGGCGACGGTCACGGCGTGGCGCCACCTTCCCGGTGGCCGCCAGGTGTTGGCCGACGACCGCTCCTTCTCCCGCTCATCACCTGACCTCGCCGGCGGCGTCGGAGCCGAGATCAGGGCCTGGCAGGGCGATGTCCTGGCCCTCGTTGGGGAACGGGGGGCGGGTAAGCGCACAACGGCCCGGGTGCTGGCCCTGGGGGTCAACAGCATCGGGGTGGCCCTCATGATCATGTTGTTCGCCCAGACCGGCGGAGTGACGGGCGCCGAGATCGCCGTCGGGGCGGGGACGGCCGGGGTCTCCCAGACGTTGTTGAGCGCGCTGTTCGGTGAACAGGCCGTTCGTGAACTGGCCCTGGAGGCGCGCCGCCTACTGCTGGAGCGCATCTCGGGCCTGTTCGACGCCGACGCTGAACGCTTCCGGTCCCGGCTGGGGTCCGAGGTCGGGTCGCTGGACTCGATCGACGATCTGCGTTTGGCGCTGGCCCGATTCGAGCGCAGCCGATGATGGCACCAACGGCCGAACCGACCGCAGTCCAGCCTGGTCCGGCCAAACTGATGATCTCGCTGAACGAGGCCCTCGACCTGGCCGAGGGGCGACTGAGCGAGGAGTCAATCAGCGCCGGCCACCAGATCACGTCCAAGATCGAGAATCGGCTCGGTCACGGCACCAACCACACCCTGGTCGCCCTACTCGGCGCTACCGGGGGTGGGAAGTCGTCGTTGACCAATGCCGTGGTCGGGGCCAAGGTTGCCGTGGCCGGGTTTCGGCGCCCGACTACCTCGGCCACGCTGGCCTGCTACTGGGGCGACGACGACCCTCAGCCGCTGCTCGACTGGCTGGATGTACTGCACCGTCACCAGGTTTCGGGATCACAGCGGCTGGATGGCCTGGTTCTCCTCGACGTTCCCGATCACGACTCGATCGAGACGGACCACCGGCTGGAGATGGAACGCATCGCCGCCAACGCCGATCTGTTGGTGTGGGTCACCGACCCCGAGAAGTATGGCGATGCCGCCATGCACCAGTACCTACGGGGCCTGCCCGACCACGGGGCGGTAACGGCACTGGTACTCAACAAGGCCGACCAACTCTCACGCAACGAACTCGACCACTGCCGCAACGACCTGGCCCGTCTACTGGCCGACGATGGTCTTGACGGCGTGCCCATCATCGCCACCACCACGGTTGGCGGATCGGCTGGGGTCGATGGCCTCGTCGACCTGCTGGCCGGCGCCGTCTCCGAGCGGCGGGCCATGATCAAGCGCCTCGAGGCCGATACCGTCGCCATCGCCTCGGTGCTGTTGCAGGAGGTGGGGGTGGAGCCGGGCCCGGCCGACGTGACCTCCTCGGTGGTAACGGAGCTGACCGCCGATCTGGTTGATGCCGCCGGGCTGGTTCCCGTGATCGACGCCGTTGAGCGGGGCTACCGGCGCGACGCCGCCGTGACAACCGGCTGGCCCTTCACCCGCTACCTGCGGCAACTGCGCCCCCGTCCCCTACGTCGACTGCACCTCGGAGCCGGCAGCCAGGGGCGGACATCGCTCCCCACGCCGGCCGGGGGCAGGCGAACCCGCACCGATGGGGCGGTTCGGACCGCGGTGGCCAACGCCACCGCCGACCTTCCCCAACCCTGGCCCGATCTGGTGGCGGCCACCGTTCCGGCCGGGTCCGAGCTGCACGACCGCCTGGATCTGGCCATCGCCAACCCCGTACGGTCCAGATCCGATCCGCCTCGTTGGTGGCGGGTGGTCAACACCGCCCAGCAGGTACTGGCGGCGGCAACCGTGATGGGGCTGTTGTGGCTGGCGGCGCTGGCCCTGGCCGCCTACTTCCGGCTGCCCGACATCCCCACCCCCGGCTATCGACAGGTTCCCCTGCCAACAGCGCTCGCCCTCGGGGGTGGCGTTGGCGGTCTGCTGCTGGCCGCCGGGGCGAGACGACCCGCAGCCGTCGGCGCCGGGCGACGGGGTCGAAGGGTGCGGGCCGAGGCGGCGGCGGCAGTTGGTGAGGTGGCAGAGGAACTCGTCATCGCGCCGATTCGAGCCGAGCTTGAGCGTCGGGAGCAGCTACGTCGGCTCCTCATCGCCGCCGGAGCCCGGCAGTGATGGCGGATTTACACCGCCGGGCGATGTAGGTTCGAACCATGGATCCGGTGCCGTTCCTCAGCTCGGACTGGCTCGCCGCAACCGACGAGGCCGTCAGTGCACTCCCTGCTCTCACGACCAAGGCGATCAGCATCGAGTTTCTCGTGCTTGACGGCCCGCAGGGGGCGACCCGGCACCACTTCACGCTGGGCCCTGATCGAATCAGAGCCCACCTGCCATCCTCGGCCCCCACCATGACCTTCACCTTGACCTGGGATCTGGCCGTCGCCCTCAACCAGGGTGACGGCAGCGCGCTGGCCGCCATCCTCGACGGCAGAATCCGAATCGACGGTGATCCTGATGCCCTATTGGATCACAAACGACCCAGGGTCAAGCTCCAGGACGTCCTGGGGCCCCTGCGGGCCGCAACCGCCACCCGACCCTGAGGGACCTGGGCGTGGGGGTGTGATTTCAGAGGTTGGAGCCGTAGGCCAGGTTGTAGCCAACAAAGGCCACGGCCACCGCGACCAGAATCAACACAATGGCCGCTACCACGGGGACCATCGACCGGCGGGGTGGAACCGGACGAGGGGCAACCACCGTGCGCTGGGGCGGCCCGGCCATCGCCTCAGCTGACAAGGCATGGCCTGTCGGACCACCAAAGTCATCCGGGACCTCGCCGCCACCCAACGAGCCACCAGCCAACGGGCCACCAGCCAACGGGCCACCAGCCAACGGGCCACCAGCCAACGGGTCGGCGACAACCGGGGGTGCACCGTGGTTGGCGACCACCGGGTTGGCGAAGGGCACGGTGTCAGGCCTGGGGAGGGCCCCGGGGAAGTTGATCTGGTCTCCATCATCGCTGAAGGAGAACTCGGCCACCATGGCCTCGGCGGCGGGCCAGGCAATCTGGTCGGCCAGGGCAGCCTCCAGGGCGAGGTCGTCGATTGCCTGCCCCTCGGCGAACGACGACGGACCGGCCTCAGCCGGACCATCCAGCTCAGAGCCACGTTCGTACTCACCAACGCCGACGGCACCGGCGGGATGCGGCGGTTCGTTGAGCAACCCAGCGTTGTCGTTGTTTGGGGCGCCATCGTCGGACATGGCCTGCAACAGCGCAAGTTCCTCGATCCACTCGTCCGATGCCATCGATGCGCCTGGGTCCGAGTGAACGCCATGGTCGAGTGCCTTCGGATCATCACCGGCCGCGCCGTCACCGGTTGGATCGACCTCCAGGACGAGACGATCAAGATCCCCATCGTCACCGGTGGTCTCCTCGAACCCTGCTATCAGAGACTTGAGGGAGGCGACGTCGGCGACGTGTTGCGCCGCTGACACCCCGGAGTCATCGGTGTCAACAACCGCAGCACCGTTTGGGGCCGCACCCCCAACGAGGGCAGAGTCGACCGACATCGTGCCCTCCAGCCCGACACCATCGTCGAAAGCGGCATCGTCGAAAGCAGCATCGTCGAGCCCGGCGTTCATCAAGGCCAAATTGCTCAGGGCGAGGCTGTCGCCGGCACCATTGGCCATGGAGACGAAGTGGGGATCAGCCGGTTCAACCGGAGTCTGAAGCAAGTGGGCGGCCACAGCTGGCTTCTCTCGATGTAACCGGCCCGCCCACGACGGCAGCATCTCGATTTCGTCCACGTCTCCACCTCGTCTAGGCTTTACTCCGCCCCTAAGGGTACAACGGTCATGTTCGGTGGTCACGCTTTGAGTCGACAATGAGCCACAAGCAAGTACCCCCAGTGCCGACACCTCGGGCCCCTCGCACCGGACGACATGGATGCGGTACCGTCGGAGACGATGCCGGAGATGCCCGAGGTGCAGGCTCAAGCTGAGCGGATGACGGCGGCGCTCCGCGGCGCAAAGCTCGATCGTTTTGAGTTGCTGAACTTCGCCTCTATCAAGACGTTCGACCCTCCAATCGATGGTGCCATCGGGGCGACCCTGACCAGGGTCGAGCGGCGGGCCAAGTACCTGCTGCTGCGTTTCGACAACGACCAGACCCACATCGTGCATTTGATGCAGGGGGGACGGCTCCGCCTCGATGCGAAGCGACCCAGGAAACCTCGCCTTGGCCTGGCTCGGTGGACCTTCAGCGGGACCAGTGCCGGGCCCGACGAGGCCTGGCTGTTGACCGAGGCCGGCACCGAACGCAAGGCCGGCATCTGGGCCGTTGGCGGCGACCCGCTCCCCCTACCTCCGCTCGACCATCTCGGCCCCGAGGCCGACCGGATGACCCTCAACGAGTTGACAGCACTCCTGGGGCCCAACTCCAAACGACTCCACGGTCTACTACGGGATCAGCGGACGATGGCCGGCCTGGGGCGGCTGCTGGCCAACGAGATCTGCTACGAGGCCGAGCTGTCGCCCTTCGCCAACGCCTCGAAACTCGATGCCGAGGAGATCAACCGCCTGCATCGCGCCATCAATACCGTGGTGACCCGGGCCACCGACCATGAACGCACCCTTGACGACATCGGCAAGAGCGCCGATCGACCTTCGAAGGTCCACAATCACCAAGGGGAACCCTGCAGCGATTGTGACGACACAATTCGCTCCGTCGAGTACCGGCGCTACACCGTCTACTACTGCCCCACCCGCCAAACCAATGGCAAGCTCCTTGCCGACAACACCACCAGCAAATTCCTCAAGTAGCGGCGGGATGGGCGTCACAGGATCAGGGCCCCAGCGCAGGCTTGAGGAGTGCAGGGCGATGAGCGGGACAGGCCGTTGTCGATCTGCCCGACCGACCCGATGTGCCGGTCGGGTCTACGGTGGATTCGACATCATCAACTGGGACGCCATCCATGTCCTCTGCATCGACCACCATCGGATCGGTCCGGTCCGTGCCCATAGCGGCGTGGCTGTCCGGTCTCGGCGCGGGCATGGCTCACGATCTTCGTGGTGGCTGTTGGTTTCGCCTCAATCACAGTTCCGGTCTTGATCTCGATCTCAGAGAAACGACGCCCGCCCGAACCCGAACCCGTTGCCGGGCGCCGAGGCCAAAATCGAGTGCAGGAGCGCAGCATGGACTCGACGGTGTCACAAGAGGCTGTCGACGCCCTCGTTCACCACTGGATGGCGTGGGGACGGTCGTGCGGCCCTGCCGATCGCACTCAGGTTGAAGAAGGCCTGCAACAACTCCATCTGCTTGGGCGGAGGTCATCGTCGGGCCACCCGGGCCGGGGTGGTCGTTGGCACGGTCGTGTCGTCTGGTTCGATTCCCCCGGCGCGGCTGTCAATGCTGCACTGGACTACGAGGAGCGGGCGAAGGCTCCAAATGGCGTCGGGCCAACCGCGGGGTGGGGCGACCGACAGAAGCGGGCGTTGATCGGCTTCCGCCCGAGCGACAGATTCGAGAGGGAGGTCAGGCGGGCCCACAGGGCTCAAAGCCTCTCGGCGTCGGAAGAACAACGACCCAAACAGATCGAGGAGCGGGTTGGAGGGGCCATCGGAGTGCCCGTCAATCAGATCGCCGGGCACCTGCGACGAGAGCTTGACCTCCGGGATGCTGGTAACACCAGGGCGGGGGTGACCATGTTTCGTTCTAGTCCGGTCGGCCAATCGTGGTCCGGACTCCCCACCGACCGGCCACAGAATCTTCCCGCCGGAAGAATACATGCGCCGTGGTTTGCAGCAATTGCGTATCTGCGCAACATCGAGTAGATGCGGACCGCAACCAGCAGGTGGGATTGGCTGGACTCATATCAAAAGGCATGCAGCGCCGGCCCCTGTTGGCGATACCTGGACTTCACCATCGTGTCCGACCTACCTGAGGTCCCCCATACCGAGGTGGTTGGCAACATCGGCGCCAATGCCCACCCCGAACGAGCGCGGCGCCTGCATTGTGCCGATGGGCCCGCCGTGCGCTGGCGTGACGGGACCGCGCTGTACGCGCTGCACGGTGTCGTCGTCCCGGCCGACCTGGTGGAGAGCCAGTGGACGCCAAAACAGATCATGCGCGAGCCGAACCTGGAGGTTCGCCGCGTTGCGATCGAGCACCTCGGCTGGGAGCGCTGGATCGCCGAATGCGCATTGCAGCCAATTCACGGCCCCGTCCCCGACCCCGGAAACCCGGGTAACAGCCTGACGCTCTACAACGTGCCGGGCAACGTCGTTGGTCAGTGGCTTCACTTGCTGTTGTGCGTGAACGCATCACCCGAGCGTGATGGCTCGGTGCGCCGGTACGCGCTCATCGTTCCTGGCAACATCAATGATGCGGTGGCGGCAGCCGCATGGACCTTCGCCACCGACACCAATACCTACCGAGCGCTTCAGCGCGCCACCTGACCTGACCCGCCCCTAAAGAAGCCCGAGATGATCTCCGGTCACCACCCCACAGAAACCGAAGCTGCCCCATATCTCGACTACCTGGTTGAAGCCGAGGCCGAGATTCCGCTGTTCGATGGCCCACAGCGCCAGGGAGACCTGATCGTGCTCCCGGCACCGTTCCCGTTGGGGGGAGAGCAAAAGACTCGTGGTCGACTGACTGGGGAGGCACAGGGGACCGCCTACCTGCGGTTTCTAGATCAGGCCGAGGCCGGCGACGGTGTCGCGCTCTTCGACCAGTTCGGCGCACGAGGCGTCGACCTTGGCCTGGCTGAACTCGTTGAGTTCGAGGCCTTGCACGATCTGGTAGTCACCGCCGCTGGTGGTGCAGGGGAAACTGGTGATGATGCCCTCGGGCGCTCCATAGCTGCCGTCGGAGACCACCGCCATCGAGGTCCAGTCACCATCGGGGGTTCCGAGGACCCAGTCGCGCAGGTGATCGATGGCGGCGTTGGCGGCCGAGGCAGCCGAAGAGGCGCCGCGGGCTTCGATGATGGCGGCGCCACGCTTGGCCACCGTGGGGATGAAGGTACCCTCCAGCCACTGCTGATCGTTGACCATCTCCGCCGCGTTCTCGCCGCCGACCTCACAATGGAAGATGTCGGGGTACTGGGTCGTGGAGTGGTTACCCCAGATCGTCATCTTGGTGATGTCGGTCAGCGGCCGACCCACCTTGGCCCCGAGCTGGCTGATGGCCCGGTTGTGGTCGAGGCGGGTCATGGCATTGAACTGGCGGGGATCGATGTCGGGGGCGCTGCTCATGGCGATCAGGGCGTTGGTGTTGGCCGGGTTGCCGACGACCAGCACCTTGACGTTCTTGTTGGCCGAATTGTTGATGGCCTTGCCCTGGGGACCAAAGATGCCACCGTTGGCCTGGAGCAGGTCGGCTCGTTCCATGCCCTGCTTGCGGGGCATGGCGCCGACCAGGATGGCAAAGTCGGTGTCGCCGAAGGCGACGTCGGGATTGTCGGTCTGGACAACGTCGTGCAGGAGGGGCAACGCGCAGTCGTCCAGCTCCATGACCACTCCCTGCAGCGCACCGAGGGCGGGGGTGATCTCTCCCAGCTGGAGGATCACCGGCTGATCGTCACCGAGCATCTCCCCAGCTGCGATACGAAAAAGCAGGCTGTAGCCAATCTGGCCTGCGGCCCCGGTGACAGTGACACGAACTGGTGACTTACCCATGACCAGCTACTCCTTGACGCGTGGATGAGGAATCGAACGGGGCCGATCGTACCGGCCTAGCCGGTCAACCGCTGTGTGTTGCCGACCCATGCTTGATGGAGTCGGGCGTAGACGCCGTCGGCCCGGAGCAATTCATGGTGTGAACCTTGTTCGACCAGGTGACCGTGGTCGAACACCAGGATGAGATCGGCGGCCTCGGCGGTGGCCAGGCGGTGGGCGATACTGACCATCGTGCGCCCCTGAGCCAGCACCCGCAGCGCCACGGTGAGGGCCTGATCGGTCTCGGGATCCACTGCCGACGTCGCCTCGTCGAGGATCAACAATCCGGGGTCGGCCAGGGCGGCCCGGGCCAACGCCACCAATTGACGCTCCCCAACCGAAAGGCTCTCGCCCCGCTCGCCGACCTCGTAGTCGAGGCCCTCGGACCGCTTGTCGGCCCACCAGCCGAGCCCGAGTGATTCGAAGGCGGCCGTGATGGCGGCGTCGTCGGCCCCGGGTGACCCGAAACGCACGTTCTCCCTGATGGTGGTGTCGAACAGGAACCCGTCCTGGGGAACCATGCGAACCGAGGCCAACCGTGATGCCGGGGCGACGGTATCAAGCGCAACCCCGCCGAGCCGGATTACCCCCTGCTCGGGATCGGCCAGGCGACACAGGAGCTTGGCGAAGGTGGTCTTGCCCGATCCGGTCTCCCCGACGACGGCCACGTTGGCCCCTGCGGGGATCCTCACCGAGACGTCCTGGAGCACCGGCGGTCCACCCCGATAGGCAAATCCGACCCCCTCGGCCTCAACCGGCAGCGCCCCACCGGGCAGGGAGCTCCCGTCGACGGGCTCGGGCACGTCGATCTCGCGATCGATCAGGTCGAGGATCTTACGCCAACCGGCCACTGCGGTCTGGGTCTGGTCGAGGGTCTCGCCCAGTTCGCTGATGGGGCCCTGCAGCAAGGTGGTGAGGAAGACGATGGCCACCATCTCGCCACCGTTGAGGCCCAGTCGTTCGCGCTGGGAGATACCGATGATCAGCACCCCGGCCATGGCCACCGCGCTGAGGACGTCACCAGTGACGAACACCATGGCCATGTACTTGTTGGCCCGCATCCGGGCCTGGGCCCGTTGGTTAATCGACTGGTGGATGCGCCGGCGGGTCCTCGACTCCAGGCCGTAGGCCCGGATGACGGCCGCCCCCATGACGGCCTCGGAGAACCGGCCCAGCATTTGGGAGATTCGTGTCCGGTAGTCGTCATAGGCCAACAGCTGGCGTCGTTGCAGCCACTTGAACCACGGGAGAACGGGCAGGTAGGCGGCGAGCACGATCAGGGCCATGACCCAGGAATAGAACGCCAGCACCACGAAGGTGCCAACGATGACCACCGGATGGATGGTCCATGAATACAGACCCCATTGGGCGAAGCGGGCCAGGGCTTCGGCGTCACTGGTGACCCTGGCCACCAGCACGCCGCGCTGGGTTTCGTTGTGATCAGCGATGGAGAGCCGGTGGACCTGGACGAAGGCATCCACCCGCAGTTGGGCGATGGCAGCCTCGGCCCGTTCCACCAAGCGTCGTTGGGCGAACCAACTGGTGAAGCCGGCGGCAACGACGACAATGGCGGCGGCGACGGCGATCCAGGTGATGTAGGCAATGTCGACGGTGCCGTCGGGCAGGGGGTCACGATCAATGGCCCGTTGGATGAGCACGGGGACCGTGAGCTTGCTGACGGCGATCGACAGCCCCATGGCCACCGTCACCGCCAAACCGCGGGCCAGGGCGGGGCTGCCGGCCAGACCTCGCCGCAGAACCTTCAGGGCGCCTTCGGGTGTTGCTTCGCTGTCGGGGTCCAGCCCGACGGGGGGCAGCATCGCCTGAGCCGCGGTTTCGGGGGTTGGGGGCGCAGCCGCGGGGTCGACGTCGAGACTCATCCAATGGCCTGTTCGTACGCGCTGACCAGGGCCCGGTAGCCGGGATGGGTCAGCAACTGCTGATGGGTTCCGGCCGCGATGATGTGGCCCTGATCGAGGTAGAGCACCCGGTCAGCCAGTTCGATGGTCGACACCCGTTGGGCCACGATCAAGGTGGTGGCCTGTAGTTCGGCTCGGAGCCGGTCGAGGATCTGACGTTCGATGCCGGCGTCAACGGCACTGGTTGCGTCGTCCAGCAGTAGCAGGCGGGGCCGGCGGATCAGGGCCCGGGCCAGTGCCACCCGCTGACGTTGCCCACCGGACAGGGTGACGCCCCGCTCGCCAATAACGGTGTCGAGCCCGTTGACCATCTCGGCTTCGAGGTCGTCGATGCGGGCCATGGCCATGGCGGTCCGGATGGCCTCGTCGGTGGCTGAGCCGTCAAGGTCGACGTTGGCCCGCAGGGTGTCGGAGAACAGGAACGACTCCTGGAACACCAGAGCCAGGGCTTCGGTGCGCGCCTCAGGCTGAAGACTCTCAACCGCCTTGTCGCCCAGCAGCACCTGGCCGGAGCGGGGCGGGATGAGACCGGCCAGCAGGGTGCACAGCGTGGACTTGCCCGACCCGGTCGACCCAACGAGGGCCACGACCTCACCGGGCTTGAGGTGCAGCCCGACCTCGGTCAGGACATCGGTATCGGTGTTGGCATAGCGGAAGCTCAGACCCCGGGCCTCGAGGCCAAGCGCACCATCGCCGATCGTGGTCATTGCCTGCCCTGGCGACGGGATGGGCTCGTCGAACACCGAGCTCAGTCGTTGCCGGGCGACCACCGATGGGGGCACCATCTCCAGGAAGAAGCCAAAAACCCGCATGGGCAGGGCCAAGACCGTGAACAACGCGGCCACCTGGACCAGGTCGCCCTGGGTCATGGCTCCAGCCCTGATGCGGTGGGCGCCGACGATGATCACGACGGCGATACCGAGACTGGGGAGGGAGTCCATCACCGCTTCAAATCCGGCACGGATAAAGCCGACGTGGGTGCGTCGGGCCCGGAGGTGGTCGACGGCGGCGACGAAGCGGGTCTCTTCCTCAGCGGCCCGGCCGAGGGTTTTGACCACGAGGGCGCCGTCGAAGCTCTCATGGGCGATCGATGACACCCTCCCAACGCCGGCCTGCACCTCAGCCGCGGGGGCTTCGATCCGCTTGCTGTAGATCCGGTTCAGGACCGTCAGGGCGGGGAAGATGGCCAGGGCCACCACGGCGATGACCGGGTCGACGATGAGGAGGGCAACAGCGGAGAACACCGCCAGGAAGGCGACCCCGAAGGAGAACGGAAGGGGGTGGATCACCTCGGTGGTGATCTCGGTGTCATTGTCGGCGTGGGCCAGAAGCTGACCGGCTGGCATCTGCTGGTGCCAGGCCATGGGAAGGCCGAGGTAACTGTCGAGCAAACGCGTGCGAAGTTGGATCTGCGCCCGCTCCGAGGTGAGGGCGGCCAGGTAGCGGCGGGTGACCACACCGGCGGCCTTGATGGCCGTTACGGCAAAAACGGCAACGATCGACCACAGGACTGCATCGTCGGGCACCTCACCATCGGCGAAGGTCGGCAGCAGAACCTGATCGGTGATGCGACCGAGCACCACCGCAGAAGCGACGGTGGCGGCGGCAAAGACCGCGGCCCCGAGCACCGAGACGGAGAAGCTCAGTGGCGAAAACCTGATCAGTTCGGCAACGACCCGAGCTCCGCGCCGGGTCATGGTCGGCTCTTTCACCGAACGTCCTTCCGTGTGGCTTCCCGTCGCGAGCGATACCACCGACACCCAACGCTACGCGACCCAGACCGGGTATCGCACGTGATTTCGGTTACAGCATCCCCAGGCCTGGGTCACGGGTTCACTGAGTCGGCCTACCCGACGGAGTCGCTGGTCGGGCGGAGATCGCGGGCATGGCGTCGCTATTGGCTCCAAACACGCCAAAATGGCAGATAGGTCGATGGCCCGCCCGCCGCGACCGAACCTGATGTGGAGGCTTCACAATTTTGGCTGCCGATCCGGAAGCGAGCTTGCTGCCCTCCGAAACCGATGCGGTCGCGCCCACCATTGATGCGCCCGACAATCCGACCAATCTGACCATCGCCGGAGTCGACGACCTTCAGTTGGTGACGATTGGCGAGACATCAAGTCTGTACCAGGGCAATCAGCCGACCACTGGACGGCTGGTTGCGGTGAAGGTACTGCGCGACGAACTCACTTCTGAAAGTGGCCAGCGGTTCGACCGGGAACGGACCATCACCGGCAGGCTTTCGGGTCACGCCGCGGTGGTGCCACTGTTCGAGACGGGCGTGACCGCCGACGACGAGCCCTATCTGGTAATGCCCTTCTACCAGCGGGGCTCGCTCGGTCGCCTCATCGAGACCCACGGACCACTGGCCTGGCGGGAGGCGACGTACCTGCTTGAAGCGGTTGCGGTGACCCTGGCCGAGGCGCACAGTCGAGGCATCGTCCATCGCAACCTCCGACCAAGCAACGTGTTACTCACCGACTTTCTCCTCCCACGGGTCGGCGGCTTCGACCGGAGCCTCCCGATCGGCGAGGCCGTGCCCCTCGACGACAGTCGGCACGATCCCTTCTTCCTGCCAACCGAGGCACCGACGCCGACCGTCGAGGCCGAAGCTGATACCGGGGGCAAGGCCAGGGCTACCCCGACCTGCGATGTGTACAGCCTGGGGGCGGTGTTGTGGGCCATGTTGGCTGGCTGGCATCCCGGTCGGAACGACTACGCTCCCGACCGTGCGGTCGATTTGGCCCGTTCGGGTTTCCTGCCCGAAGGCACCATGGCCCCTCGGCCGATCCTGCAACTCGTGGCCCAAGCCATGAAGGCGGACCCAATGCAGCGACCAGCGAACGCCGCCGCCTTTGTCACTGAACTTCGCCGCAGCGTAGTCGCAGCCGGCCAGGCGGCTGATCCCGCTCTTCGGCCAGAACCCGTACCTCCTCCCGACTCCGCGCCCGGAGCGACCACTTCCGGCGCCGGGTCCGGTCTCGGCGACTCGCAGGATTCGGGGCTGCGCAACCAGACCCCGGAGAGTCGAGCCCGCGCCCTGGCGGCAGCACCGGATTCAACGGCGACGGGACCGACGGCCGATCACGGTTGGGATCCCGCCGACCCTGACTGGGTGTCAAGTGACGACCTCGGCGACGTTGCCACCGGCGACTCCCGCTATGTCCTCGCCCTGGTTGGGTCCATCGCCGTTGTCATCCTGATCATGGTGATGGCCGCCGCTTTGGCCGTCGGTTAGTTCCACCCATCCGCACCTTCGCCCAGGCCTGGGCGCCCTAGCCGTCAGTGGTGTCAGCGGTATCGGTGTCATCCCACCGGATGAGCCCCTCTTGGGTCGAGGTCGCGACCAGTATCCCCTCGGCGGAGTAGAAGCGGCCGGTGGCCAGGCCTCTCGCTCCGCTGGTGCTCTCGACCCGCTGATCGAACAGCAACCACTCATCGGCTCTGGCCGGGTGGTGGAACCACATGGCGTGGTCGAGGCTGGCCCCGGTGAGACGCCGGTCCTGCCACCGGACACCATGGGGTAGCAGAACCTGATCGATCAAGGTGCTGTCGGCCAGGTAGGCCAGACCGGCGTCGTGGGCGGCCTGGTCGGCTCCCATTGGGGCGCTGATCCGCACCCACATGAGTTGGGGCTCGACCAGCGGCGGGCCCCCTGGCTGTGGAGGCGGATCAAGGTAGGCCACCTCCATTGGTCTGGATGCACCATCCCAAGGCTCGATACCAAAGTCAGGGTGAAGGGCGGCGAAACCGGGATAGTCGAGCGGCGCCGACTCGGGAGGTGCAACCGTGTCCACCGGGTAGCGATCGCCGGGCTGGAACTCCAACCCCGGCTCCGGGGTGTGGAACGACGCCATCATGCGGAACATTTCGCGCTGGTGGTCGCCAAACCCTTGCCAAGCAGTGACGGAGCGAACGGCAAAAGAGCGACCGTCTCGTACCCGCTCGACGGCGTAGTGCGTCACCTCGGCCACATCACCAGAGCGCAGGAAGTAGGCGTGGACGGAGTGCACCCGGCGCTCGGTGCCAACCGTTCGCTGTCCGGCGGCGAGGGCCTGAGCCAGGAACTGACCGCCGTAGGTCCGACCGTGCCGCTCCGGGCCGATGGACCCGACGAAGGAGTCGGGTCCATCGGCCGGGGCGAGGTCGATCAGGTCGAGAAACGGGGAGCGTTCGTCGGAGGACACAGCCCCAGTGTGGTGGCCATCAGCCGTCACCTCCAATGAGATCGGAGGGAACCGAAAGAGGCTCGGCCATGGCTCGACGTCGGATGCGATCACCCTGACGCTCGATGATCGAACCGATGGGGAAATGTGAGGCCGTGGCCAACATCCGCTTGAACAGCACTTCGAGAGAGTCCTCGGCCCGGCCTTGACGGTCAAGGGAGTCGCCAAGGGCGGTGAGGAGGTTGTCGATGCTGAGATCGAGCCGCTCCACCACCAACGCTGTTGTCGATGGACGGTTGCTCGCCATACCAACGAAGCCTCGGGCGCAGCTGCAACCGAGTTCATCGTCGGCCCGACGGCCAGCGGCTTCGAAAACGCACCACAGGCCGACATCACGCCCGCTCGGGCGACGACACCCATTCACCGGCACGTAGACCAGTTCGCCGTCGACGGCACAGGCGTAGTCGGTGGGCCGGTCGCCCTGAGCTTCGGTGGTTGCCACCAGAATTTTGACCATATTGAGATTTCCTTCCGAAAGGGTGTTGCTGAAATGGGGTGGCGTTTGTTTGCATCGAGTCGGCTCCGGCGTGGTGACTCCACTTCCGAACATAGTCAGGCACTGTGACAGTCTCGGCCTGGCTCGGGCTTGGCTCGGGGCTGCAACCCGGGGTGATGGTGGGAGCAATCTGGGCACCAGAAAACCGAGCCCGAAACGGCTCCACCAGGGCAGAGCCGCGCCGGGCCGCCGATCAAGCCGCTTCGCAATCAGCCGGGCTGCAAAGCCCACTGATCACCGAACGGCTACGCCAAACGAGTTGTGCGGCGGCACCTCGATGTTCGCTCCAGTTTATCGAACAGGTGTTCGAACGCCAATGCCTTTCTTCTTCGATCTGTTCATCGGGGGGCCTCGCCTTCGCTCCAGCCGCGCCATGGTGGCAAGATGGCCTCGATGACGACCTCGCAATCGGCACCAGATGACCCAGTAGAAGGCATTCACCGGGAAAACGTGACGACATGGCTGGCGGAACGGGTAGAAATCGAACCCCCGCTGCAGTTCGACCTTATCGCCGGCGGCCGCTCCAACATGACCTACAACGTGACCGACGCCGCAGGACGGCGGTTCGTGCTCCGGCGACCCCCCATGGGCCCACTGTTACCCAGCGCCCATGACATGGCCCGGGAACATCGACTCATGCACGCCCTCCGTAACAGTCCGGTGCCGGTGCCGCTCATGGTCGGGCTGTCCCAGGACCCCGAGATCAACGAACGCGACTTCTACGTCATGTATTTCCTCGACGGCGTGGTCGTCCGCGACGTCGAGATCGGACGGACCTTCGACGTGGCGACCAGAACGGCCATGTCGGAGGAGCTGATCAATACCCTGGTCGCCCTACACCGGGTCGACATCGATGAGGTGGGTCTGGGCAACCTGGCCAAACGCAGCGGCTACATCGAGCGTCAGCTCAAGCGTTGGTCGGGTCAATGGGAGCAGTCGAAGACCCGGGAGATTCCTTTGATCGACACTGTGCGCGACACCCTGGCCGCCCGCCTTCCGACCGAGACCCGGACCACGATCGCCCACGGCGACTACCGGCTCTCGAACTGCATGATGGACCCGTCCGGCCCGGTGGCCGGGGTACTCGACTGGGAG